>ERZ795052.640-NODE-640-length-52604-cov-24.239377_pt1 | contig 52604 bp, 43 predicted proteins | sample MGYA00375136_ERZ795052 | MGnify/ENA primary metagenome ERZ795052 (study PRJEB30181, sample SAMN05720156) | activated sludge metagenome | isolation source: Anaerobic digester | place: Japan | collected 2015-05-26 ... | reverse complement strand
GTAGAACCCGGTGATATAATTATCGGAAAAATTACACCAAAAGGAGAATCCGATCCATCTCCGGAAGAAAAGTTGCTTCGAGCAATATTCGGCGATAAGGCAGGCGATGTAAAAGATGCTTCACTGAAAGCCACACCATCGTTGTCGGGGGTAGTCATTGGAAAAAGATTATTCTCCAAAGCTCAGAAAAATCGTAAATCAAAATTGGCTGATAAGGCAGTTCTTCCAAAATTGGACGAAGAGTTTGAAACACAAGCCAATGCGTTACGTGAAACATTGATAGAAAAGTTGATGAAAATTTTGATCAACAAGACTTCTACTGGTGTGAAGGACTTTTTGGGTACCGATATTATACCCCGTAACAGCAAATTTACCGTTGAGCGCTTGCGCGAAATAGATTATACTACGGTTCAACTAGGAAAATGGACAAGCGATGCTCATACAAATGATTTGGTGAACAGCTTGATTACCAATTTTTTAAGAAAGTACAAAGAGTTGGATGCCCAGCTGAAAAGGCAAAAATTCAACATTACCATTGGAGATGATTTGCCAAGTGGCATTATGCAAATGGCCAAAGTTTATATAGCCAAAAAACGTAAAATTCGTGTTGGGGATAAAATGGCAGGTCGTCACGGGAATAAAGGTATTGTTTCGCGGATTGTACGCGAAGAAGACATGCCTTTCCTCGAAGATGGAACGCCTGTTGATATTGTGCTCAACCCGTTGGGTGTACCTTCGCGTATGAACTTGGGTCAGATTTTTGAGAGTGTTTTGGGATGGGCAGGTAAAGAATTGGGAGTTCGTTTTGCAACACCAATTTTTGATGGTGCCACGCTCAACGACTTAAATGCTTGGACAGACAAAGCAGGGTTGCCCCGTGCAGGTAAAACTTATTTGTACGATGGCGGAACCGGCGAACGCTTCGACCAACCTGCCACAGTAGGCGTTATTTACATGATGAAACTGGGACACATGGTGGAAGATAAGATGCACGCTCGTTCTATTGGACCTTATTCTCTGATTACGCAGCAACCTTTGGGAGGAAAAGCTCAGTTCGGCGGACAGCGATTTGGAGAAATGGAAGTTTGGGCACTCGAAGCATTCGGTGCAGCCAATATCCTGCGTGAAATTCTTACCGTTAAGTCGGATGATGTCAATGGTCGTGCCCGGACTTATGAAGCAATCGTGAAGGGAGATCCAATGCCTACTCCCGGAATCCCGGAATCGTTGAATGTATTACTTCACGAATTACGCGGTCTGTGCTTGAGCATTAATTTGGAATAGGGAACGTGAATTTATCATAAGGTTCATTCCTATCCAAAATTAATTTAAAATTGTCAATTTAATTAAATTGAAATAAAAAATATGGCTTTTAAAACTGATAATAAAATAAAGAGCAATTTCTCGAAAATTTCTATCGGATTAGCTTCACCCGAAGAAATTTTGAAATTGTCTCATGGTGAAGTACTCAAACCCGAAACAATCAACTACAGAACTTACAAGCCTGAAAGAGACGGTTTGTTTTGCGAACGCATTTTTGGCCCTGTAAAGGACTATGAATGTCATTGCGGAAAATACAAGCGTATTCGATACAAGGGAATTGTTTGTGATCGTTGCGGGGTAGAAGTTACAGAGAAAAAAGTTCGTCGTGAAAGAATGGGACATATCCAACTGGTTGTTCCTGTTGCCCATATATGGTATTTCCGCACTTTACCGAGCAAAATTGGCTATCTGCTGGGAATGTCGAGCAAAAAACTGGAATCGATTATTTATTACGAAAAATATGTGATTATTCAGGGAGGCATTCTTGAAAATGGAGACAATATTGCCACCGGAGAACTACTCACCGAAGAGGAATATTTGGATATTTTGGATTCGCTGCCAAAAGATAATCAACAACTGGAAGACACCGATCCCAATAAGTTTATTGCTAAAATGGGTGCAGAAGCCATTTACGATCTGTTGAGCAGAATAGATTTGGATGCGCTTTCCTATGAATTGCGTCATAAGGCCAACACCGATACTTCTCAACAGCGTAAAGCCGAAGCTTTGAAACGTTTGCAGGTGGTGGAAGCTTTCAGAGCTTCTAAAAATAGAAATCGTCCCGAGTGGATGATTGTGAAGATTGTTCCGGTTATTCCTCCTGAATTGCGTCCGTTGGTTCCGTTGGATGGCGGTCGTTTTGCCACTTCAGACTTAAATGATCTTTATCGTCGAGTAATTATTCGCAATAATCGCCTGAAACGTCTGATTGAAATCAAGGCACCGGAAGTAATTTTACGCAATGAAAAACGTATGTTGCAGGAAGCTGTGGATTCGTTGTTCGACAATTCGCGTAAAGCAAGTGCTGTGAAGACCGAAGCCAACCGTCCTTTAAAATCACTTTCCGATTCATTGAAAGGGAAACAGGGACGTTTTCGTCAGAACTTGCTGGGAAAACGTGTGGACTATTCGGCTCGTTCAGTTATTGTGGTAGGCCCGGAATTGAAAATGCATGAATGTGGATTGCCCAAAGATATGGCTGCCGAGCTTTACAAACCGTTTATTATCCGAAAACTTATCGAAAGGGGAATAGTAAAAACTGTAAAATCGGCAAAAAAAATTATTGATCGCAAGGACCCTGTTATCTGGGATATTCTGGAATATGTAATGAAAGGACATCCGGTTTTACTTAACCGAGCTCCAACATTGCACCGACTGGGAATTCAGGCATTCCAACCCAAACTTATCGAAGGGATGGCCATTCAATTGCATCCTTTAGCTTGTACGGCTTTCAATGCCGACTTTGATGGAGACCAAATGGCCGTGCATTTACCGTTGAGCAATGAGGCTGTTTTGGAAGCTCAATTGTTGATGCTGGCTTCTCACAATATTTTGAATCCGGCCAACGGAGCTCCTATTACTGTTCCTTCACAGGATATGGTATTGGGATTGTATTATATTACAAAACCTCGACCAAATGCTTTGGGTGAAGGTTTGATATTTTATTCTCCCGAAGAAGCAGAAATTGCTTATAATGAACATAAAGTAGATATTCATGCTCGCGTAAAAGTTCGTACCAAAGATTTGGACGAAAACGGGAATTCGGTGGAAAAACTGATTGAAACCACTGTTGGACGAATTATTTTCAATAAATATGTTCCGGAAGAAGTTGGCTATATCAACGAATTGCTTTCAAAAAAATCCTTGAGAGACATTATCGGCAGGGTTATAGAAACTTGTGGAATGGCGCGTACGGCTCATTTTTTGGACGATATCAAGGAATTGGGCTACAATATGGCCTTTAGAGGCGGACTTTCCTTCAATTTGGATGATGTGATTATTCCAAAAGATAAGGAAAAACTTATTGAAGAAGGCAACAGGGAAGTAGAAGAAATTCTGAATAACTACAATATGGGATTCATAACCTATAACGAACGTTATAATCAGATTATCGACACTTGGACGCACGTAAATTCCAAATTGTCCGATGTGCTGATGAAGGAATTGTCGAGCGATAATGATGGATTCAATTCTGTGTATATGATGCTTGATTCGGGAGCGCGCGGTTCAAAGGAACAGATTCGTCAGTTGTCGGGAATGCGTGGTTTGATGGCAAAACCTCAGAAATCGGTATCGGAAGGTGGACAAATTATTGAGAACCCGATTCTTTCCAACTTTAAGGAAGGACTTTCGGTGTTGGAATACTTTATCTCCACGCATGGTGCCCGTAAGGGTTTGGCCGACACGGCACTTAAAACGGCTGATGCAGGGTATCTGACTCGACGTCTGGTCGATGTTGCTCAAGATGTAACCATTACTGAGGAAGATTGCGGAACATTGAGGGGCTTGATTGCTACCGAAATGAAAAATAATGAAGAAGTAATTTCTTCTTTGTATGAAAGAATTTTGGGACGTGTTTCCGTTCACGATATTTATCATCCGCTTACCGGAGAATTAATCGTATCTTCGGGAGAAGAAATTACGGAATCACTGGCCAAAAAAATTCAGGATTCTCCTATCGAACAAGTTGAAATTCGTTCCGTATTGACCTGCGAATCCAAAAAAGGAGTCTGTGCAAAATGTTACGGACGAAATTTGGCAACAGGAAGAATGGTAAATATTGGAGAAGCTGTAGGTGTCATTGCTGCCCAGTCAATTGGAGAGCCGGGAACTCAGCTGACACTTCGTACCTTCCATGTTGGAGGTATTGCTTCAAATATAGCTGCCGAATCAAAAATTGTACTTCGTTATGATGGACGTCTCGAATTTGACGAACTTCGTACCGTTCAGCCCTCTGATGATCAAAGCTATCGCGTTGTAGTAAGTCGTTTGGCCGAAATGCGCGTTGTGGATCCTAATACGGGTATTGTGCTTACTACCATGAATATCCCTTATGGATCGAAGTTGTATGTGAAGGAAGGAGATATTTGTACTAAAGGTCAGCTTATTTGCGAATGGGATCCTTTTAATGCGGTTATAATTGCAGAAAACGAAGGAAAAATCGAATTTGAAGATGTGGTCGAAAACGTTACTTTTAAGGTTGAAACCGATGAAGCTACGGGACTTCGAGAGAAAATTATCATCGAATCGAAAGACCGAAACAAAGTTCCTACAGCTCATATTCTGGATAAGGATGGCAATATCTTGAAAACTTATAATTTACCGGTTGGAGCTCACATTGTGTTTGAAAACGGTGATTATATAAAAACCGGTCAGATTCTGGTAAAAATTCCTCGTGCTGTTGGGAAAGCCGGAGATATTACCGGTGGTCTTCCTCGAGTTACGGAATTGTTTGAGGCTCGAAATCCTTCTAATCCTGCCATTGTGGCTGAAATTGATGGAGAAGTTACTTTCGGAAAAATCAAACGTGGAAATCGTGAGTTAAGCATCACTTCCAAAACCGGTGAAGTTAAAAAATATCTGATTCCTCTTTCAAAACAAATTCTGGTACAGGAAAACGATTTTGTTCGTGCAGGTACGCCTCTCTCTGATGGCTCGATAACGCCAACCGATATTTTGCAGATTAAGGGACCTACTGCCGTTCAGGATTACATTGTCAACGAAGTTCAGGATGTTTACCGCCTGCAAGGGGTGAAAATTAACGACAAACATTTTGAAATTATTGTTCGTCAGATGATGCGCAAGGTTGAAATCATTGAACCGGGAGATACCCGTTTCCTCGAAAAACAGGTAGTTGACAAAAATGATTTTATGGAAGAAAACGACAGAATTTGGGGAAAGAAAGTTATTGTGGATGCGGGAGATTCTCCTACTTTGAAACCCGGCCAAATTATTACGCCCAGAAAGTTGAGGGATGAAAACAGTATGTTGAAACGGAAAGACTTGCGTCCGGTTCAGGCTCGTGATGCCATTCCGGCAACATCCAATCAGATTTTGCAGGGAATTACTCGTGCTGCACTTCAAACCAACAGCTTTATGTCGGCTGCTTCTTTCCAAGAAACAACAAAAGTGCTGAACGAAGCTGCCATTAATGCCAAAGTGGACAAGCTGGAAGGCTTGAAAGAAAACGTTATTTGCGGTCATTTAATCCCTGCAGGTACCGGACAGCGCGACTTTGAAAAAATTGTTGTCTATTCCCGTGAAGAATACGAAAAGAAAGTTTTTGCACGCAAAAGCTTAATTGATGTTGAAGAAGGCGAAGTAGTAGAAGAAAACAATTAAAACTTATATCTATTTTTTCAAAAGGCAGGGCTTTTTTTGCTCTGTCTTTTTTTTATTAATGCCCTTATTTTAGGAATAATCGTAATTTTATTAGAAAGTTTTTTCGGACAAGGCATAAACTTTCTCTTTGACCCATTGCGCCCATTTGCCGTAAGTTTTTGAACGGTCAAAAGTTTGCCAACGAATAGGCTCGCCGATAACCAGCGAAAAACTTTTCCCTTTTTGTTTGAACATTTCGTCGGACAGATAGAGCATTTCGATATTGAACTTTATATGAAAAAATTTTCTCAGATTGGCCAGGTTGTAAAAGAAATTTGAATTTTTTCCGTCAAAATAAATCGGGACAATATCCCGCTGATGTTGAATAGCTTTGACAACAAAATTCTTGTTCCATGCTTCATCCTGAATTTTTCCGTTGGATTTTCTGCTGCATTTTCCGGCCGGATAAGTAATCAGATGACAATCGGAACTGAAAAAATCGTTCAATTCGCGAACATGGTTTTTCCCCTGTGAACCGACTTTGTTGACCGGGATAAACAAGTCCTTCAAGGGCTCGATAAACATCAACATATCGTTGGCCATAAATCGAATTTTCCCATCATATTCCCTGCCCAACAAGCTACCGGTCATTATGGCATCCATTCCTCCCAACGGATGATTTCCGGCAAAAATATAAAGTTTATCGTCATGAGGCAAATTTTCTCTGTTTTTAATGGAAACATTGACCTGAAAATATTTTACTGCGCTTTCGAGAAAATCTACATTCTTTTGGTGCGAATAAGTGGTCAGCAACTCATTGATTTCCTTTTCGTGAACAATTTTACGCAAATAACTCACCAAAAAAGAAGGGATAAAAGTATTAGGCGCTTTTTCCTTGACAACTTTTTCTATATCAATTAAAAAATCCGGTTTACTATTCATGAAAATAAAATGGTGTTGTTCTATTGCAAAGTTACAATAATTTGAAATTTTTGTGTTTTTTATCATTGCATTTTTCGTTGAAAAGTTATCAACATTTTTGAAATTCACAAATATTTTTCACCACTTACCATATAAAAATGAATGAATAAAATATAAAATCTTTATTTTCTGATGTTTACAAAATAATTGTCTAATTTCTTGTTGTTGATAAATTGTTGAAAAGCGGTTGAAAACAAGCTAAAATAATTTAAAAAAATTGTTTATAACTTTTTTGTGGGTGAATGTGGGGAATTGAAAATAATTCCATATTTTTACAGTTGAAAAAATATAGCTACTGCAATGTCTACATTTATTGGAAAATATGAAGCCAAAGCCGACGTAAAAGGTCGCATATTCATTCCTTCCGCTTATCGAAAAATCTTGGGCGTAGACGACCGTGAACAAATCATCATGCGCAAAGACGCAGGGAATGAATGTATTGTGTTCTATCCGGAAAGTATCTGGAATCAAAAGGTAGAAAACTTAAAATCGAAATTGGACGAATGGAATCCTTCCGATCAGCTTTTACTGATGCAGTTTGTGGCAGATGCGGAATGGCTGGATATTGATGCGCAGGGACGTGTATTGATTTCGAAAAAACATTTGCAGACCATTGGCGTTGAAAACGCAGAAGTGCTTTTTGTGGGCATGATTGACCGTTTTGCGCTTTGGAGCAAAAGTCGGTACGAACAAATGCAATTGTCAGCCGAAAATTTTGCGGCTTTGCTGAAGGAAAAAATGTCAAAATAACTAATTATAATTTCATGTCTGAAAAGGAATATCACATACCCGTCATGCTGAAGGAAACGCTGCAAGGATTGGTACTCAATCCGGACGGTATCTATGTGGATGTAACCTTCGGCGGCGGAGGACATTCACGTGGTATTCTCGATTTACTGAGCAAAAAGGGAAAACTTATCGCTTTTGATCAGGACCAGGACGCCTGCCAAAATATTTTTGAGGATGACAGATTTTTGTTCGTTCAAAGTAATTTTTGTTATTTAAAAAACTTTCTACGTTATCATGGTATTTCTCTGGTAGATGGCATTTTAGCCGATTTGGGCGTTTCTTCGCATCACTTTGATGAGAGCGAACGGGGGTTTTCGTTCCGGCTTGATGGAGAATTGGATATGCGCATGAACAGAAAAACGGAACTGACGGCTGCTACCGTGCTGAACACCTACACTGAAGAACAGTTGGCCGATGTTTTTTATCATTACGGAGAATTGTCCAATGCACGAAAAATTGCAGCAACCATAGTAAAAGCGAGAGACAGGGAACCTTTTCAAAAAATTCTTCCGTTTGTAGAAATGATGAAACGCTTTTTCCCCCGTCAGAAAGAAAAAAAAGGACTTGCCTGCGTTTTTCAGGCTTTGCGCATTGAAGTAAATCACGAATTGGAAGCTTTGCAGGAATTTCTGCAGCAAACCCCCGATGTGCTGAAACCCGGAGGAAGATTGGCCGTGCTCACTTATCATTCGCTCGAAGACCGCATGGTGAAAAATTTTATGAAAACAGGGAACTTTGAAGGTATTTTAAACAAAGATTTTTTTGGGAATATCATTGCTCCCTTCAAGCCTATAAGCGGCAAGGCTATTACGCCACAGCTTTCGGAAATTGAAAAAAATCCGAGAGCCAGAAGCGCCAAATTACGCATTGCCGAATTGATTGACAAAACTAATTGATTGATTTTTTGAACATTTAATGAAAGAGTTAAACTTTGAAATAACGAATGAGTTGGTTCAGTAAAATCATAGAGAACATAAAGGGCAGTGAGGATTTTTCCGAACTCAAGTCGAGCTCATTTCGGGATATCCTCAACGGAAATATTTTCACCAAAAGATTTTTTATCAAGCAAATAGGTCTTTTGATTATGATTGTGGTGCTTTTTATATTTTATATTGGCAACCGCTACGAATACGAATCGGAATTGACCTACCAAAACAAATTGAAGAAGGAAGTCCAGGACAAAAAATATGAATCGCTTAGCATCTCGGCAGAACTGATGCAAGTCAGCCGTCAGTCGAACGTGGAAAAAATGTTGAAAGAAAGAGGCATCGAACTGCACGAGCCGGTTTCTCCTTTGGTAGTGTTGGACGATTCGATACAATAAGAATTGATATGGCAGACCAACATAAAAATATTGTATTTCGCTTTGGCATTGTATATGTTTTTATAGTCGTTGCCTTTCTGCTGGTGATTTACAAAATAATTACCATACAGTTTTTTGAGCGCGAAAATTGGCTGGCTTTGGCAGCAAAAAATGTAAAAACCAATATAGAAGTGAAAGCCAACAGAGGAAATATTTTTTCTTCCGACGGACGTTTGATGGCCAGTTCCATACCTACTTATTACATTTACATGGACTTACGGGTGCCGGCATTGCAAGAAAACAACGGACAACTGTTTCACGAAAATATTGACTCCTTGTCGCTTTGTTTGTCAAAATTTTTTAAAGATAAGTCTCAAGCCGAATACAAAAAAGACATTACGGAAGCTTACAACAAAAAGTTGGGAGCTTTTCGCATTTATCCGAAAAAAATCTCTTATAGTCAATTAAAGGAATTAAAAACTTTTCCGTTGTTTCGTTTGGGAAAAAACAAAAGCGGTTTGATAACAAAAGAACAATTTAGAAGAGTAAAACCTTTCGGGTCGCTGGCCTCCCGAACCATTGGAGATATTTATGCTGACGAAACCAAAGGCGGAAAAAACGGTCTTGAACTTAAATTCGACTCCCTTTTAAGAGGAACACCCGGAATAGCCATTCGCCAGAAAGTTGCCAATACATGGCAGGAAACGGTACAAGTGGAACCCATTGACGGGATTGATGTGATTACCACTATTGATGTTGACATTCAGGATATTGCCGAAAAAGCGCTGTTGGACAGTTTAAGGTCTTTCGATGCGCAGGAAGGTTACGTTATTGTAATGGAAGTTCAATCGGGAGAAGTTAAAGCCATTGTAAACATGCAGAAAAATGAAAATGGAACCTATTCCGAAAATCGAAACGGCGCTGTTTCCGATATGGTGGAGCCGGGCTCTACGTTTAAAGTCGTTTCTCTGATGGCTGCACTCGACGACGGTAAAGTTAAAGTTACCGATTCAATAGATACCGGAAACGGAATTTTTCAGTTTGCTAATGCTTTTATGAAAGATCACAATTACAACAGAGGCGGTTTTCATAAAATCACCATAGCCGAAGCAATTCATGCTTCTTCTAACATCGGAATTTCCCGAATGATTGTAAATGCTTACGGCAACAATCCGGCTGCGTATGTAGATAAACTGTACAAAATGAAAGTGAATGAACCAATGAATTTGGAAATTCCCGGAACAGCCGCTCCAAATATCCGTCATCCGCTGGATAAATCAAAATATTGGTCGAAAACCACTTTACCTTGGATGTCGATAGGATATGAAACCCAAATTCCACCCATATATACTTTGGCTTTTTACAATTCAATTGCCAATGATGGAAAACTGATACGGCCTTATTTTGTAAAAGCGCTGAGTAAAAACGGACAAATTTTAAAAACCTTTCAGACCGAAACCATCAATGAACAAATTTGCAAGCCATCTGTTTTGCAAACCATTCGAGAAACGTTGTTGGGGGTTGTAGAAGGCCGATTGGGAACGGCTAAAAACGTGCGCTCCAAATACGTTCGCATTGCAGGAAAAACGGGAACGGCACAAATTTCAAAAGGTGCGCTCGGTTATCGTTCGGGAGGAAAATCACACCAAGTGTCTTTCTGCGGATATTTTCCGGCCGAACATCCACTCTATACTTGCATTGTCGTGATTCGTGAACCGAGAATCGGCTATCCTTCGGGCGGCAAAATGAGTGGTTCGGTATTCAAAGATATCGCAGAACGAATCATGTTTTTGAGATCCACATTAAAACCGGAACATTTCGTACCAGATACCATGCGAAATGTACCAAAAGTTCCTTATGCTTTATGGGGCAGTTTCAGCGATTTGGAAAAAGTTACGTCGGAAATGCGACTACCTATTTCGGGAACTGCAGGAAGTTTTGTCAACGTGTTGCCCGATGAAAAAAATAATGGTTTGGAAATTTCAAAAAAAACCGTTTACAGGCAATTGATGCCCGATTTAAAAGGAATGGGAGCGAAAGATGCTGTTTTTGTGGCTGAAAAATTAGGCTTAAAAGTAATGATAAGTGGTCGCGGAAAATTGGTTTCGCAAAGTATCAGTCCCGGCACAAAAATAACGAAGGGTCAAATCCTTTCTCTTCATTTTCAGTAAATTAAAAACAAAAAGTTATGATTTTGAAAGTCGCTTTAAAGAAAATTTTCCCAACTGAAATTATTGGAAATACGGAGATGGAAATTTCCGGTGTTCAGTCCGATTCCAGAAAAGTGGATAAAGGGAATATTTTTGTTGCTACTCGTGGCACCAATGTTGATGGACACAATTACATTTCTCCAGCCATTGAGAAAGGAGCCTCTGCCATAGTATGCGAAACGTTTCCTGAAACTATCCAGCAGGGAATCGTCTATATTCGCGTTGAAAACAGTTTGGAAGCATTGGGGCTTTTGGCTTGTGCATGGTACGGCAATCCATCTGAAAAACTGACTTTGGTCGGCGTTACCGGCACCAACGGAAAAACCACCATTGCCACCTTGCTTTACCAGATGTTCCGTCAGCTCGGATACAAAGCCGGACTGCTGTCGACTGTTCGAAATTATGTTGTGGATGAGCCTGTAGAAGCAACCCATACCACTCCCGATCCGTTGGAGTTAAATCATCTGCTCGCTCAAATGGTTGAAGCTGGTTGTCAATATGCCTTTATGGAAGTAAGTTCTCACGCCATCGATCAGCGTAGAATTGCCGGATTGCTTTTTAAAGGAGGAATTTTCACCAATATTACGCGTGATCATCTGGATTACCATTTGACTTTTGAAAATTACCTGAAAGCAAAGAAAAAATTTTTTGACGATTTGCCCGAAAATGCTTTTGCTTTAACCAACTTAGATGATAAGAACGGGCTGGTCATGCTGCAAAACACAAAAGCAAAAAAATATACTTATTCTCTCAGATCGATGGCCGATTTTAAAACCCGTATTCTGGAACAGGATTTTGAAGGAATGCTTTTGGAAATGAACGGCAAACAAGTACACGTTTCATTTGTAGGACGGTTCAATGCAAGCAATCTGACCGCCGTATTCGGAGCAGCGGTACTGATGGGAGAAGAAGAAACAGAAGTACTGAGAATTCTGAGTTTGCTTCATCCTGTTTCAGGGCGATTGGAAACGTTGCATGCTCCGTCTGGATATACCGTTATTGTTGATTACGCACATACTCCCGATGCTTTGAACAATGTAATCAGCACCATCCATAAGGTTTTGCAAAACAAAGGCCGACTAATTACGGTAGTTGGCTGTGGAGGAAATCGAGACAAGGGAAAACGTCCCTTGATGGCAAAAGAAGCCGTAACCGGCAGTTGGAAAACCATTCTGACTTCCGACAATCCACGTTTTGAAGATCCGATGGACATACTGAACGATATGATTGCCGGATTGACCGACGAAGAAAGAAAAACAAGCCTTGTGATTCCTGACCGCCGTCAGGCCATTCATACCGCCTGCTCGCTGGCTCAACCCGGCGATGTGGTGCTGATTGCAGGAAAAGGACACGAAGACTACCAGATTATTAAGGGCGAAAAACATCATTTTGATGATCGAGAAGTGGTAAAAGAATGTTTTTAAAAGATTTTATTCGGCTATAAAAGAAAAAAAATTCAAATTACTAACCAAGACTTTCCTGTTTTCAGAAAAGGCGAAGTCAAAAAAAGAAACGGACATGTTCTATCATTTATTTCGCTATTTGGACAAGTTTTACGATATTCCCGGAGCAGGAATGTTCAATTACATTTCGTTCAAAACGGGTTTGTCCTTTATTTTTGCCTTGTTGCTTTCCACGCTTTTTGGTCGTAGAATAATAGATTTTTTGCAAAAGAAGCAAATTGGCGAAACGATCCGCGATTTGGGATTGGAAGGGCAGCTTTCAAAAAAAGGAACTCCCACTATGGGTGGAATTATTATTATCAATGCTATTCTTATCCCGACTTTACTTTTTGCCGACCTTACGAACATTTATATCATTCTGATGCTCATCACTACTGTTTGGATGGGAGCAATTGGATTTGTTGACGATTACATAAAAGTATTTCTGAAAAACAAGGAAGGACTTAGCGGCAAAGCGAAGATAGTTGGTCAGGTAGGATTAGGACTGATAGTTGGATTGGTAATGTATTTCAGTCCTGACGTGGTTATGCGCGAAAACACCGAAATCAGAGGAGAATTGCGAGTTGAAGATGTAGTATATTCAAAAAAAGATATCAAAGCTACCCGAACCACCATTCCCTTTGTGAAAAACAATGACCTCGATTATTCAAATGCGTTTAAGAATGCGGGGAAAAATGCACAAAAGTATGGATGGATTCTGTTTGTACTGGTTGCTATTTTCATTGTAACGGCAGTATCAAATGGTGCAAATTTGACTGATGGATTGGATGGACTTTCAGCCGGTTCGTCGGCAATTATGGGAGGTGCGCTTGGCGTACTTGCCTACTTGTCGGGCAATATCAACTATTCCGGTTACCTGAATATTATGTATATTCCCGGAACCGGAGAACTGCTGGTCTTTGCCGGTGCTTTTTTGGGTGCCACCATTGGTTTTCTATGGTACAATTCTTTCCCTGCACAAATTTTTATGGGCGACACGGGGAGTTTGACGTTGGGAGGTATCATTGCTGTTTTTGCCATTGCTATCAGAAAAGAGTTGTTGTTACCCATTTTGTGCGGTGTTTTTTTGGCCGAAAGCCTGTCGGTAATCTGCCAGGTGAGCTATTTTAAATACACAAAAAAAAGGTACGGTGTTGGCAAAAGAATTTTTAAAATGACACCTTTGCATCATCATTTTCAAAAACCCGGAAATGCGGGAATTGAAGCGTTAATTCAACGACCCTTGCAAGCAGTTCCCGAACCAAAAATTGTAGTCAGATTCTGGATTGTGAGCATGATTTTGGCTGCATTAACTATTATTACATTAAAAATCAGATAAATTCTTGGAAAATTTCAGAAAATTTTGTTCAAAAAAGATATGAAACGAATCGTTGTACTTGGAGCGGGAGAAAGTGGAGCAGGCGCTGCCGTATTGGCAAAACAGCAAGGTTTTGATGTGTTTGTTTCCGACTTGTCCGAAATAAAGGAAAACTACAAAGAGTTGCTCAACCAGTATCAAATAGAATGGGAAGAGAAACAACATACCGAAGCGCTGATTTTGAATGCCGATGAAGTAATAAAAAGTCCAGGAATCCCCGATAAAGCACCAATTATCAAAAATTTGAAAGAGAAGAATATTCCCATTATTTCCGAAATTGAATTTGCAGGGCGGTTTACAAATGCCAAAATGATTTGTATTACCGGCAGTAATGGGAAAACAACCACAACCATGCTGACTTATCATATTTTGAAAAATGCAGGTTACAATGTTGGTCTGGCAGGCAACGTAGGACAAAGTCTTGCCTATCAGGTAGCAACAAGTTCGCGCGATTACTATGTGGTAGAAATCAGCAGTTTTCAGTTGGACGGGATGTATGATTTTAAAGCAGATGTAGCAATATTGCTCAACATAACACCCGACCATTTGGACCGTTATGAATATAATTTTCAAAATTATGTCGATTCAAAATTCCGTATCATCCGTAACCAAACCTCTGAAGACGCTTTCATTTTTTGGGACGATGATCCGGTTATTCAGTCAGAAATAGCAAAACGCTCTATACTCGCAGCAAAATATCCCTTTTCACTCAAAAAGAAAGAGCATTGTAAAGCTTATATCGAAAACAACAACCTGATCATAGAAACTTCTAACAACCCATTGATTATGCCGGTAAAAGAATTGTCGTTAAAAGGAATACACAACACCTACAATATGATGGCTGCCGGTTTGGCGGCATCGGCTGTGAATGTAAAAAAAGAATTTATTCGCCAGTCGTTACAGGATTTTCAAGGCGTGGAACATCGCCTCGAATATGTAGCTACAGTTAAAAACGTAACTTTCATCAACGACTCGAAAGCGACCAATGTCAATTCATGCTGGTATGCGCTGGAAAGCATGAAAACACCCGTTATTCTGATTTTGGGCGGGACGGACAAAGGCAACGATTATTCCGAAATTGAAAGTCTGGTGAAAGAAAAAGTGAAAGCATTGGTTTTTTTGGGAGTAGACAACACGCCTTTACATCGTTTTTTCGATGGAAAAATAGATAAAATCGTGGATGTCCGCTCGATGGAAGATGCCGTAAGAGCAGCTTATGCAATGGCCGAAGAAGGAGATACCGTTTTGCTATCGCCATGCTGCGCCAGCTTTGATTTATTTCAGAATTACGAAGACAGAGGAAGACAATTCAAAACTTGCGTAAGGAATCTGTGATTTATCAATTGTATATGTTTATTTAAGCAAAGAGACAGATGGAAAATTTTCTGAAAAAATATTTAAAAGGAAATGCAACAATTTGGATTGTATTCATTTTGTTGTGCCTGGTTTCCATTCTTGAAATGTACAGTGCTTCGAGCACACTGGCATTCAAATCTTCCAACACGGCCATGCCCCTTTTGCGCCATGCCGGTTTTTTGCTCTTTGGCGTTATTTTGGCATTTCTTGTCCATCTGATTCCATACAAATATATTCGATTGCTGGCTTATTTGGGACTGTTTTTGTCGTTCATACTCCTGATTCTGGTTTATTACAAGGGTCAATCGGCAAACGACGCAACACGTTGGTTTGAAATTGGCGGACTGCAATTTCAGCCTTCAGAACTGGCAAAACTTTCGGTCATTATTGTAGTGGCGGATTTTATGTCGCGCATCAAAAATGAAGCAGCAGACGAAAAGAAGTATTTTCGGTATATTCTCATTGTACTGGCTGCAATATGTCCTTTGATTCTTTTTGAAAATTTTTCTACTGCCATGCTTCTTTTTGGTGTCGTATTCCTTATGATGTTTATTGGAGGAATATCCATAAAAAAATTGGGATTATTGCTGCTGTCTATTACACTTTTTGTGTTGGGTGGGTACGCTATGATTAAAACCGTTCCTGAAGAATCGATGCCCAAAATTTTCGACCGTGCCTATACATGGTCGGCACGCATCGACCGATACACCGAAGAAAAGAAACAGGAAGAAAACAAATATGTCATTACGGACGAAAACCGGCAGGTGCAACACGGAAGAATAGCTATTGCCCGAGGCGGAATGTTGGGAGTAATGCCCGGCAACAGTGTGGAAAGGGATTATCTTCCTCAAGCTTATTCCGATTTTATTTACGCCATTATTGTAGAAGAAATGGGATTGGTTGGAGGGGTAATAATCATTCTGTTTTATTTGGTTCTACTTTACAGAGCCGGCCGCATTGCCGTAAAAAGTGAAACGGTATTTCCTGCCTTGCTAGTCATAGGACTTTCCCTGATGATAGTTTTACAGGCTTTTGTCAGCATGGCTGTAGCCACAAGTTTGGGCCCCGTTACCGGTCAGCCTTTGCCGTTGATAAGCCGAGGTGGAACTTCCATCATTATCACCTGCATATATTTTGGAATTATTTTAGGCGTAACTCGACAACTGAAAGGAGAACAACATGTCGAAGAGGAAATACCTGAAGAACAGGAGCGCAATTTTCCCGTTGTGGATTTGAACGAATTATCCTAATTTTGTAAATTGTTTTTTATACAACATTTTAGAAAATTATTGATGTAAATTTCAGTTTTACTGACAATTATAATTTAAAACAATGCCTTATAGATTTATCATCAGCGGTGGAGGAACAGGAGGTCATATCTTCCCTGCCATCAGTATTGCCAACGCTCTGAAAAAGCAGCTGCCCAATGCAGAAATACTTTTTGTCGGAGCTTTGGGTCGGATGGAAATGGAAAGAGTTCCTGCTGCAGGTTATCCCATCAAAGGTTTACCTGTAAGCGGTTTTGACCGAAAAAACCCGTTTCGCAACGTCAAAGTGCTGTTGAATCTTCGGCGAAGTTTACAAATGGCTCGTCAAATCATTCGCGATTTCAAACCCGATGCAGTTATTGGAGTTGGAGGATACGCCAGTGCCCCGACCTTGAAAGCTGCTTCCGATTTGGGTATTCCAACACTGATTCAGGAGCAGAATTCGTATGCCGGCATTACCAACAAACTGCTGGCAAAAAAAGCTGCACGCATTTGTGTGGCTTACGAAGGAATGGAACGATTTTTCCCTAAAGAAAAACTGGTATTAACCGGCAATCCTGTACGTCAGGAACTGCTGTCAATACCCGAAAAAAGTAAAGAAGCCTTTGAATTTTTCGGATTTCGTCCGGAAAAACCAACCCTTCTGGTAGTCGGAGGAAGTTTGGGAGCACGAACTATCAATCGCAGCATAATATCGCATTTGCAGGAACTTTCCCAAGCCGACATCCAAATTATATGGCAAACCGGGAAGTTTTATATTGAAGAAGCCAGGAAAGCTGCCGAACCATTTTCGTCGCCTCAATTAATTGTTACAGATTTTGTTTCTCGGATGGATTTGGCATATTCCGTAGCCGATTTGGTTATATCACGTGCCGGCGCCGGTTCAATTTCCGAATTGTGTCTGCTGGGGAAGCCCGCTATTCTGGTACCTTCACCCAATGTGGCCGAAGATCATCAGACAAAAAATGCGCTTGCACTGGTTCAGAAGGAAGCCGCTGTGATGATAAAAGACGAAGAGGCCGAAAAAATGCTGATACCGAAAGCGTTGGAGTTAATAAAAGATGCGGACTCACTCAATAAACTGGGCCAAAATATCAGGAAGCTGGCGCAGAAAGATTCTGCCGAACGAATTGCGGCAGAAGTATTGCAACTGATTTCAAAAAAGAATTGATTCATAACAAATCGAATACGACCTAAACCAATTTTAATTTTAAAAAATGGATTTTACAAAATATTATTTCTTGGGTATTGGAGGAATGGGAATGAGCGCTTTGGCTCGCTATTTCAATTCCAAAGGATTTCAAACTGCCGGTTATGACCGCGTTCAGTCAAAAGTTACTGCCGACTTGCAGGCGGAAGGGATACAAATCAATTTCGACCCCAATGTGGATCAAATTCCCATCTCGTTCAGATATCCCGAAAACACATTGGTGGTGGTTACTCCGGCTATCCCTGATGATCTGCCACAACTCGTTTATTTCCGAGAAAACGGATTTACCATTAAAAAAAGAGCTGAACTGCTTGGCGACATTACCCGCAAAGCTTCTACCATCTGTATTGCCGGAACACACGGCAAAACGACAACTTCAACTTTGACGGCTCATTTGCTTTACCAGTCGCATATATCCTGCAATGCTTTTTTGGGCGGAATTGCCAATAACTACAACTCCAATCTTTTGTTATCGAAAGATAGCAATTTGTTCGTAATAGAAGCTGATGAATACGACCGTTCCTTTCATCAACTTTCTCCTTATATGGCAGCTATTACTTCCGCCGACCCCGACCATTTGGATATCTATCAAACGCCTGAAGCTTATCGCGAGAGTTTTGAGCATTTCACGTCGCTCATCAGCCCAGGTGGCGTTTTGTTGATGAAAAAGGGAGTCAATATCCAACCGCGTCTGCAAAAAGGAGTAAAGCAATATACCTACTCAATGAATGACGGAGGAGACTTTTACGCTGAAAATATTCATTTGGTGAATCATGAATTCCATTTCGATTTTGTAACACCTTCCGAACGCATTTCGGATATACGGTTAAAAATTCCGATTCGCATCAACATCGAAAATAGTGTTGCTGCCATTGCTTTAGCATGGTTGAATGGCGTTACAAAAGAAGAAATACGCACAGCAATAGCCTCTTATTCTGGTATTTATCGAAGATTTAATCTGGTTTTTCGTTCGGAACAAACAATTTTCATGGATGATTATGCTCATCACCCAAAAGAATTGAAAGCCAGCATTTTGTCCATCAAAGAATTATTTCCCGAAAAGAAAATTACGGGAATATTTCAACCTCATCTCTATAGTCGGACGCGTGATTTTGCTTCCGATTTTGCTGAAGCATTATCATTGCTGGATGAGTTGATTCTGCTGGATATTTATCCGGCAAGAGAAGAACCCATTGAAGGAATAAGCTCTGAAATGATTTTTCGTAATGTTAAACTGGACAATAAAACACTATGTTCCAGAGAAAATCTATTATCTTTGTTAAAGGACAAGCATCCGGAAGTTTTGGTTACTTTTGGAGCCGGCGACATAGATAAGTTGGTTCCGCTCATTAAAAAACAGCTGATGGAGCAAACCAATGGAAATGCTTGATGAACAATATCTTCCCATTTTCTGAAAAAAAATCGAAATTGGGTTGAAGCGTATATGAAAATATATTTTTCAACAAGTTGAAAGCGTTCTTAAATAATGAAACTGAAATAAAGTCATGAAACCTGTTTTCAAATATATATTGATAACATTCGGTATTCTGCTGGTAACAGGATATTTGGCTTGGGCATTGTTGACTTTCCCCGACCCAAAAGCAAACGAAGTTTGCAACAGGTTCCACATTGTTTTTTTGGATCAATCAGGCGTTAAACTTATCTCCGAAAAAGAAGTTGCCGAAATGATCGATATCAAAGGTTTGAACCCTATGGGAAAAACGCTCAAACATGTAAGGACGGAAGAAATAGAAGAATTATTGACAAAACATCCTTTCATCAAACAAGCTGAATGTTTCAAAACGCCATCAGGTGGAGTGTATTTATTTCTGCAACAGCGTCATCCAAAATTCAGACTGGCAGGCAATGAAAACTTCTATGTGGACGACGAAAAAAATATAATTCCTGTTTCCTATAACGATGCAGCACGTCTCCCTGTAGTTTCGGGATTGGTTACAAAATCGATGGCGAAAGGCGAATTGTTCGATTTTGTGTCTTACTTGGAAGAAAATCCTTTTTGGAATGCTCAAATCGAACAAATTTATATTCGCCCCGACAGAAAAATTGAACTTGTTCCTCGTGTTGGAACCGGCATCATTTTGCTGGGCAATTTAAAAGATTATGAGAAAAAACTCCACAAACTAAAAATACTCTACGAAAAAGGGTTCAATGAATTTGGTTGGAATTATTACAAAACAATTGATCTTCAGTACGAAAATCAAATTGTCTGCACAAAAACCGACAATATTGATTGATGCAATGGCTGAAGTTTTTTGATATTTTTTTAAGATAAATATTTATGAATCAGAACACATATATAGCACTTGATTTGGGAAGTTCGCGTATAACTGCTATGGCTGCCGAAGTATTGGAAAGTGGAGCGGTGAAGGTACTTGCCACAGAATCGAAAGCAGCCGATGATGTTTATCACGGCATTATCGAACACACTTCAGGCGCTGCTTTTAAAATTAGCGAACTTTTGAAACTTTTGCAAAATAGCGCAAAAATTCGCGATATTCAACAAGTTTGTGTGGCTCTGAATGCCAAAAGCATGAAACTTTCCAAATCTTCGACCACTCGTTTTATTGGCCAGGGAAAAATTGTTACAGATGCTTTGCTGGATGAAATGAAAGAAGAATGTGAACGAAAAAATTCCGATGAAAACAACATAGTGTTTGATGTAATTCCGGTTTCATTCGAAATTGACGGGAAAATTACAACTGATCCTGTTGGACAATCCGGGAATCAGATTACAGGCTATTATCATGTTGTAAAAGGAAATGCACGCATTCTGCAGCAATTGAAAAGCTGTTTCGTTCGCAATCAAATTCAGATCGAATATGCACCTCTTTCAGTGGAAGCTTTATCTACCGTACTGACAGAAGAAGAGGAACGGCAGAATGGATGTGCGCTGATAGACTTTGGGGCTTCCACTACTACATTGGCCGTTTACAAGAATGATGTTTTGCAGGATTTACTGGTCGTTCCGCTCGGAAGCAAGAACATAACCTACGATATTGCAGAACTCGGCATTGAAGAATCAAATGCCGAACGCCTAAAATGTTTGACAGGAGTAGCAATGGAAAAATTTGTCGAAAAGCATGTTTATGTTCAGGTTGCTCCTTCTTCCGGCACTGATCCGGTAAGAATTTCCACACTTTTTCTGGCTCAGATTATCAATGCAAGATTGGATGAAATGACCGAACCTGTTTTTAAAGTACTGGAAGAGTTGTCATTCCCACTGGAATCGGGAATTATCATAACCGGCGGAGGCGCCAAACTGAAATTTTTAAAGGAATTTGTAGAAGAAAAAAGCGGTTTGAAGGTACGTTGGGGCAATCACTCCGACTGGTTGGAAGATCAAGCACCCGATTATTTGGCCGATTCATCTTATTCTCAACTTATTGGCACTATTTTACTGGCAAACGAAAATCGACGTCTTCATCCGTTAAAATCGGAAAACACAACAAAAAAAGGACAAAAAAACAAGAAAAAAATTACAGAAAGAATTACCGATGGTTTCCTCAGGTTTTTCGATGATGAAACCACTTGGAATAAATGAGAAATTTTTAATGAACATTATAAATTGATATGATCAATATAGAAGAATTAGTTGAAATGTTGCCTTTGGAACTTCCCGAAATAGAAAATTCCATCATCAAGGTAATAGGCGTAGGCGGTGGTGGAGGAAATGCCGTCAACCACATGTATCGTCAGGGAATCACGGATGTGTCGTTCGTTGTTTGCAACACCGACAATCAAGCTTTGGTAAAATCGCCTGTTCCTCTCAAAATTCAGTTGGGTGCCAATACCACATCAGGGCTTGGAGCCGGCGGAAAACCTGAAGTTGCACGTCAGGCAGCCGAAGAATCCATCGAAAAAATTCAAAACATTTTGCAGGACAATACAAAAATGGTATTTATCACTGCCGGTATGGGTGGAGGCACAGGAACAGGAGCTTCTCCGGTAATTGCCAAAGCAGCTCACGATATGGGAATACTTACTGTTGGTATCGTTACCATTCCTTTTGCCTTTGAAGGGAATCTGAAAATCAGGCAGGCATTGGAAGGTGTAGCAGCTTTGAGCGAACATGTAGATGCTATTCTGGTAATCAACAACGAAAAATTGAAAGAAATCTATCCCGACTTGGAACTGTCCAATGCTTTTGCCAAAGCAGACGACGTGCTGACCAATGCAGCAAAGGGAATAGCGGAAATCATTACCATCCCCGGTTATATCAACACCGACTTTGCCGATGTATACAGTATCATGAAAGATGGCAAAGTAGCCATTATGAACACCGGTTATGCTTCGGGTGAGAACCGTATCACCAAAGCCATTGAAAATGCGCTTAACTCCCCATTGCTCAATACCAGTGATGTGAGCGGAGCTTCTAAAGTTCTCTTGAGCTTGTATTGCTCTTCGACTCATCAAATTAAGATGGAGGAAGTACAACAAATCCATGATTTCATGCGAAAAGTTGGCGAAAACGTTCAAGTAATCTGGGGCGCAACTTTTGATGACGAATTGGAAGATCGAGTTAAAATAACCCTTATTGCCACTGGTTATGATGTGAGCGATATACCCGGCATGCCTGCATCGGTTATTAAAAATAAAAAAAGGTTAGAGACTACTCCTGACAAAATTGAAGTTTTCTCCGAATTAAAACCCAAAGAAAATCAACCGGAAAGCAAGGAAAAAATTATTGAAAATGCCGTAAACAGCTATTATGGAAAATCCATTCCCGATGAAAAGCCTATAGAAGAACCGGAATTGGACTTGCCGGTAGTGAACCTGGAAGATTTGGAAAATGATCAAACTTTGAAATACATTGAAAAATTTCCTTCTTGGAAGAGAAAAAAGGGAAAATAAAAGTGTTTTTCCGAGAATTAAAAAAGACAAATCTACTAATTTAAAATACAAATGGAACAGCTATTTGAAAAGGTAAGTGCCGACATAAAGACTGCCATGCTGGCGCACGATAAAGTTACGTTGGAAGCCCTTCGGGGAATTAAAAAGGAATTTCTGGAAGCCAAGACTGCCAAAGGAAGTGATGGAACATTATCGGATGAAGCAGCCATAAAAATTTTGCAGAAAATGGTAAAGCAGCGCAAGGAAACAGCGCAGATTTACAAAGAACAAAATCGTCCCGATCTCGAGCAAAATGAATTGGCAGAAATTGCCGTCATTGAAAAATATCTGCCGGCTCAAATGAGCGAAAGCGAACTGGAAGCAACTCTGAGGGAAATCATTGCTCAAACCGGTGCCACAGGGCCTCAGGATTTGGGAAAAGTAATGGGAGTTGCCACTCGACAGCTGGTGGGAAAAGCAGATGGGAAAGCGATTTCGGAAATGGTTAAAAAATTGCTTTCATCATAATATAATTTATTTTTTTAAGGTCTGATGGAACCCACATGTCTGAATATTATATTCATTCGTGTTTGTGTATGCAATACCTGTGGGTTTCATAGCGTTTTTTGTTCTCAATAAAAAGAGAATTTTTCTAAACTATTGATTTTATTTCATGACCACTGAAGAACGTTATTTGCACATTTTAGATTGGTTTATGGAAAATATGCCCAATGCTCAAACGGAGTTAAACTATTCTAATCCTTTCGAGTTATTGGTAGCTGTTATTTTATCGGCACAATGTACTGATAAACGCGTAAATATGGTTACGCCTCAACTTTTCTCCGATTTTCCCACGCCAGAAGCTATGGCCTCAACCACACCTGAAAAGTTATTGGAATATATTCGCAGCGTATCTTATCCCAACAGTAAAGCTAAGCATTTGGTGGAAATGTCGCGAAAATTGGTAGCTGACTTTGAGGGAAAAGTTCCGGATAATGTGGACAAACTACAAACGCTTCCGGGTGTGGGAAGAAAGACAGCCAATATAATTGTTTCAGTCATCTACAATCAGCCTGCCATGCCAGTCGATACACACGTGTTTCGGGTTTCCGAACGCTTGGGACTGACAACAGATTCAAAAAATCCATTGCAGACTGAACGAGAATTGGTTCGCCACATTCCGCCTCAATTGTTGCCCATTGCTCACCATTGGCTAATTTTGCATGGTCGGTATGTTTGTCATGCCAGAAAACCTAAATGCAATGTATGTGGCTTAAAGTCATGGTGCCGTTATTACTTCAATCATTCATTAGAGCAAGATATTTAAAATGAGAGAAAAATTTGAATCGAATTTTACTGTTTTTGTCATCTTTTCTGAAAGAGCCTGATATTTCAGTATTAAGATTTAATTTTTGGCGGTAAAAGTTTTTGTGGCTTCAAAGAATAAGGGCGTTATATCTTTGTTTTGAAGTTTTTCGAAAATTTTTCTTTTCCAAAATCTCGAATTTACAACCTGCTTTGGTTTTTTTGTTTTTGCTGAAAAAAATACTCCCTACAATTTCGATGCATCATGGCTGCCTAAACCGGTTTCTGTCTTTTGTTCCTGTGTTGATTCGAACATGCGGTTTATTTGACTTTTTAAGATTAAATTGTTGATAATCATTATTATAATTATATAGATAAAAAAGACCGCCAGTAATTTGTTGCTCGTCTTCATTTCTTTAATTGTTTTCATAATGCTTGTTGTTTTTGAAGGTAGTCATTATATCTTTTTTTTATTTCCTCAACATCGATGTTGAGCAGATGAATGTTTTTAAACAAAATCGGGAGTTCTTTTTCCAAAAATCGTTTTCGTCGATAATTGAGAATTTTTTCTTTTGCGTCATCAGCCACAAAATATCCGATTCCTCTTTTGTTGTAAATAATTTCGTTGCTTTGCAGAAAATCGTAAGCTCGCATAACGGTATTGGGATTCACTTCCAATTCTGTACCCAGTTCCCTTACCGACAGCAATCTTTCTCCTTCTTTCCATTTGCCCAGCAAAATGTGTTCGCTGATATAATCGGCTATTTGAAGGTAAATAGCTTGTGCATCATTAAATTCCATTTTAAATTTCTTTTTCTGTTAAACGGAAGTAACTTACTATCCAGCAAAAGGGTATAAACAAATATCCCGATATAGTCCAAAATATTTTCCATGTCTCCGTAAGTGCTTTTGGGAAGATGTTTTCGTCCCATACAAAGTCACCGGCATTCAAGGCCTTGAGGGTTTCTGTAACGGAGCCAAACGTAATTTTAAAAATAAAATATTCCAATATGCCCAATGCTACGGCTACAACAAACAGACTCAGCAAGGTTTTGAGTATGGCATTTCGCTTGAAGTACAGCGACCCCAAAGTGAAAATAGCCTGTATGGCGGCAAAAACACCAAATGAAATCCAAATATTTTTTAAGCCTTGAATATTAAACTCAAAACTTTTTGAGGATTGAAAAAATTGCAAAGCAACCGTATCGCTTGTACTGAAAATAAGTTGTTCCAGTAAATTTCCAATCACGTTTCCTACCGAAAAAACAACCGTGAACATTAAAATAAAGTAAACGGTATTGAGCAAAAACACAGAAATTGTTTTTTCCAGTTGTGTAGCCGGAATCAGTAGATATTGAATGCCATTGGGTGCAAAATTGAAAACTTTGAAAAATCTTACTGCATAAAGTGCACCTGTAACAATTAAAATGGCGCTTGCAGAATTTCCGTTTCTGAAAATCATAAATACAATGGTCAAAATGCTCCAAAGGTAGAGTTCGTAATTTTGATTTTCGATAAAATATCGGCGCAGAAGCAATCCGATTCTTTTAAGACTAAATTTCTGATTCATATTGAAGAATTTTTAAAAACGTTTATTGTTCTGATTCGAAAATATTTCTCTGATGCGCTGGTGATTTTTCAGCACGGTATTAAACAGCAGTTCAATATCCAGTTTGCTTTCTTCACCGGTTTTGTTGATACTAACCTGATCAAAGCCGCGCAAATTTTCTTCTGAATAAAGCACTTCTTCACCTTCACTTTTTTCTTTTCCGTAACTGAAAAGTAATTTTTCGGTAATGTTTTCGCACAGTTCGTTGAAAACAATTTGGTGAGAGTTCATAATGATAATGCTGTCGATCAGGCTGTCCAAATCTCTAACTTGATGGGTGGAAATCAGCATGATGCGTTCTTCTTCCAAAGCAGAAGCCGTCATTTTTCTGAATTGGGCTTTGGAAGGAATATCCAAACCATTGGTCGGCTCGTCGAGCAATACAATTTTGGTGTTGGTGGCCAATCCGAAAGCCATAAAAACTTTCTTTTTCTGTCCGTACGAAAGTTTGTTGATTTGCGATTTTCCCGAATTTATCTCAAATTCCTGCAAATATCCTTGAAATTGTTCGTGATTGAAATGAGGATAAAAGGGAGCATAAACTTTTTCGTAGTTTTCGATGCTCAAAGTTATGGGCGGCAATTCTTCGGGCAGGAAAAAAATCTCACGCAACATTTCGGGCTGACGTTTTCGGGGTTCGTACCCGAGAACTTCAATTTCTCCCTTTTGTGGAAAAATCATGCCTGAAATCATTTTCAACAAAGTACTTTTGCCTTCCCCGTTTTTTCCCAGTATGCCGTGAATGTGGCCGGGAGAAAGCGACAGTTCCAAACCGGTAAACAATTGAGCGTTGCGGCTGTAGCTGAATTCGACATGTTTGATCTGAATCATAATAAATTGTTTATTGAATTAGTGTAATAGTTAAATAGTACACCACAAAAGTAATTGCTTTTTTATAAAGTTGTTCAAATACATAAGTTAAATTTTGTTAATTATCAAAATTAATTTGCAACAATATGATTATCAGCGTGTTTAATTTTTGAAAATTGAGAAGAAAAACCAAAAAGTTTTGAAATATTTCGTCTCATTTTTTCCAAGTGCATCAACTTGCGGGCAGAGAGATAGGTTTGTTGGCGAGGAAATTTGTTCTATTCCACTTTAAAACGGTGTAATGTTTTTACCTTCTTTTTTCTTTGGTACCAGTCGTTGAAAACCAATTCGAGCGTACCAACGGAAAAGGAACCAAAATAATCGTTTCTGTGTGGTTCGAGTTGTTCGAAAAGTTTCATTTTATTTTATTTGCTAAAATCCGATAAATGATTCTTTCAATTTTTTCTGCTCTAAAATTACAAAATTTTAAAATATATGAAAGCCGGAAGAAATGTACATTTTGGGAGAAGAAAAAATTATCGGTTTGATTATCAGTTTGTTTTGTTGACAAAGGCGAAAAACTGCATTTTTAACAAAATTTTCTGTGAAAAAGGGCATCAAATCGAGAATAATGTTTTATATTTGCATTAAAGAAAAACGAGCCGCATTGTTTAGAGACTGGAAAACTCATCAGTAAAGAATTCAAACCGAGAAAAGTCTGACTTTCAATGGCGGGCTGCGCCTTCGGGTATTCGTCAGCAATGACGAACGGCAGATTACAAAGAAAGTCAACGTCTCAAATCCTATTCAATAGGAGTTTTCTCACAACAAACAGTGCGGTTTTCGTTTTTTCTCCCTTTTGTTTATACCGCCTTTTGTAATTTTGCCGTTTCGAGGCTACGATAAATTTCTGAAAGAATTTCCCAAGCTTTTTCTACCGATGTTACTTTGAGGAAAATAATGGAGCGACGTCCGTTTTTTTCACGGAGTTGACATTGATGCGGATGCGAAGCAGCATATCTCAGTATTTCGCCAAAAGTATCGGATTGGTAGTAATGGGATTTTTGATTGGAAACGAGATACGTCGTCATTTGTTGATTTTTCAGAACCATTTTTTCGATACCCAAATTTATAGCCATCCATCGCAAACGTACCATCAAAATAAGGCTTTTTCCCTGAGGTGGAATTTTACCAAAGCGGTCTTCCAGTTCCTTTTCAAAAGCTGCCAGTTGGTTTTCGTTTTCAATACTGTCGAGCTGTCGGTACAGATTGATACGTTCGGAAACATTTTCCACATAATCGGGAGGAAACAGTAATTCCAAATCGGAATCAATCTGACAATCGGTTACATAAGTACCACCAGTTGTGGTTTTTTCTTCCACTTCAGCATACAGGTCGGCAAATTCTTCATCTTTCAGTTCTTGAACGGCTTCGTTGAGTACCTTCTGATAAGTTTCGTAACCGAGGTCGGCTATGAATCCGCTTTGCTCTGCTCCCAACAAATTCCCTGCGCCACGAATGTCCAAATCCTGCATGGCAATATTGAATCCGCTTCCCAAATCGGCAAAAGTTTCAATGGCTTCGAGTCGGTGCCGGGCTTCGGTAGTAAGCAATTGAAATTCGGGCGTCAGCAGATAACAGAAAGCTTTTCGGTTGCTGCGGCCTACTCTTCCTCTGAGTTGATGCAGATCGCTCAGTCCGAAAGTATGTGCATTGTTGATAATAATGGTGTTGACATTCGGGATGTCGATACCGGATTCGATAATGGTAGTGGCTACCAGCACATCATAATCGTAATTGATAAAATCGACAATGACTTCTTCCAATTCGTCGGGTGGCATTTGACCGTGTCCTACGGCAACGCGGCAACCGGGTACAAGCCTTTTTATCATGGCCTGAATGGAATAAATGTTCTGTATGCGGTTGTGTACAAAAAATACTTGTCCGTTTCTGTTCATTTCCAGCTGAATGGCTTCACGAATTACATCTTCGTCGAAACGGTGAATTTCGGTTTGAACCGGATAACGATTGGGCGGCGGAGTGGAAATGATGGACAGGTCTCTGGCTCCCATCAGCGAAAATTGTAAGGTTCGAGGGATGGGTGTGGCAGTCATGGTTAAGGTGTCCACATTAACTTTCATCTGTTTCAATTTTTCTTTCACTGCAACGCCAAATTTCTGTTCCTCGTCGATAATCAGCAATCCGAGATCTTTGAATTTTACCGATTTTCCAATCAGTTTATGGGTTCCGATGATGATGTCGATTTCACCTTTGGCCAAACGTTCGAGAATTTCTTTTGTTTCCTTTGCCGATCGAGCTCTGGTGAGATATTCCACATTGCAGGGAAAATCGTGTAATCGGTCTTTGAAAGTGTTGTAGTGTTGTACAGCGAGCACGGTTGTCGGAACCAGAACGGCAACTTGCTTGTTGTCGGCAACTGCCTTGAAAGCTGCTCTGATGGCTACTTCCGTTTTGCCAAAACCAACATCGCCACAAATCAACCGATCCATAGGCAAAGTCGATTCCATGTCTTTTTTTATTTCAACCGTAGCTTTGGTTTGGTCGGGTGTATCTTCATAAATAAATGAGGCTTCCAATTCCTGTTGAAGATAAGTGTCGGGCGAAAACCGAAATCCTTCTTCTGCTTTTCGTTGAGCATAAAGTTTTATCAGTTCGCGTGCTATATCTTTAACTTTAGATTTGGTTCTTTCTTTCAGTCGCTCCCAAGCTCCCGAACCCAATTTGTTGATGTGGGGAGATTCACCTTCTTTTCCCTTGTATTTTGAAATGCGATGCAGGGAATGAATGCTGACAAAAAGAATATCGTCATCCTTGTAAATCAATTTTACCATTTCCTGCATTTTCCCGTTTACTTCCGTGCGCACCAGGCCGCCAAAAACTCCGATGCCGTGATCGACATGTACCATGTAGTCGCCAATTTTCAGCTGATTGAGCTCCTTTAAGGTCATTACCACTTTTCCCTGACGGGTTTTATCGGTACTTAACTGGTATTTGTGAAAACGGTCGAAAATCTGATGATCGGTGTAACACAAAAGAGAAAGGTCGTGATCGACAAAACCTTCGTGAAGAGTGGATTTTATGGGTTGAAAAGGGATATTGTCGCCTCTATCGGCAAAAATGGCAGCAATGCGATCCGTTTGTTTCACGCTGTCGCTCATGATGTAAATGCGGTAACCTTCTTCGATATTCTTTCTCAGATGATCGCTTATCAAATCGAAATTTTTATGAAATACCGGCTGTGGTGAGGTATTGAAAGAAATTTGGCTCGAAGTTTTGAAAAAAGTTCTATCGGTTCCCCAGTCTATTTTTCTAAACGGTTCAATGAGTTCCAGCCACTGGTCTCCGGTAATCATTGTTTTGTGAAGATGCGGCGTTTCATGTCCTTCGGAATTTGCTTTTACCAAAAATTCGTCATAAAGTTGATTTATGCGGTCATGAATAAAATTTGGGTGCGTGAAACTCAGCAGGGTATTTTTAGGAATAAACTCAAAAAAGGAAACATGAGGCAATTTATTTTCCCGCTGAAGATCGGGGACAATTTCAATTTCTTGCTTTTCCTCTTTGGACAGTTGGGTTTCGATATCGAAAACCCGAATGGATTCTATTTCGTCGCCAAAAAAGTCGCATCGATAGGGCAATTCATTGGCAAAGGAAAAAATATCTACAATTCCTCCTCTAATCGAAAATTGCCCGGGTTCATATACGAAGTCAACCCGTTGAAAACCAAAGTCGAACAACAATTCGTTGATAAAGTCGATACCGATATTTTCGCCAATGTGAAGTTTCAAGGTTTTTTGACGCAAACTTTGAAGCGAAACAATTTTTTGCATGATCGCGTCGGGATAGGTAACAACAATGCACGGCTGAGAATTATTGGCAAGGCGGTTCAGTACTTCGGTTCTTAAAATATCGTTGGCAGCGTCGAGTTGCGACAGTTTGATGGCTCTTTTGAAAGAGGAAGGGAAAAAATAAATCTCGTTTTCAGACAGCAACAGTTTCAGGTCGTTGTACAGATATCCTGCTTCGTCGGCATCATTCATTATTATAATATGGTGCTGAGGAACGGCTTTGAACAATGACGAAAAAACAAGTGCAGATGATGAACCGCTCAAACCGGAAATTTTTAAATTCTGTTCGAGTGAATTTGCCCATTCTTTTACCCGCAACATCTGCGGGTGATGAGCATAAAGTTGTTGAAATTCAGAGATATTCAATATGCAAATTAACTATTATAAATGCAGTTGCCAAAAGCAACTTTCAGTATTCTGTTTTATTTGTTGTGTTTTTCCATGTTTCAAATGCTGCAAGGGCTTCCTCTCTGAGCAGTTGTTGCGATTTTAATTTTCTGTCTTCAGGCTTCAGATTTATTTCTTCGTAAATGAAGGAATCGTCAAATCCGGCATTTTGCGCGTCGGCTTTGGTGTTGGCAAAATACATTTTGTCGAGATGAGCCCAATAAATAGCACCCAGACACATTGGACAGGGTTCGCACGAAGTATAAATTTCGCAACCCGACAGGTCAAAATTTTTCAGTTTGCCGGCTGCTTTTCTGATGGCCGTTATTTCGGCATGTGCAGTGGGATCGTTGTTGGAGGTAACACGGTTGACACCGGTTGCAATGATTTTCCCATCTTTCACGATTACCGCACCAAACGGGCCTCCTCCTTTTTTTATATTCTCCAAAGACAATGCAATTGCTTTACGCATCATTTTTTCTTGAAACTCCATGTCGTTGACGTATTCTACAGTTTCTTTTTGGTTCTTGAAACATCAATACAAAGATAATATTTTTTCAGTAAACAGGTTATACCTGCTAGTTACATACTATTTTTTGAATAAACCTTTTAAAAAAAAATTCGGATTAAATATTCACGTTATTTTGGTCAATTTTAGCTGAATGTACCTGAATTATAGGTTTTAATTTTTCCTTAGAATGAATTTTTCAAACATTTTATTAATTTCACATTTGCCGATTAACTCTACAGCCTTCTATTGTCTTTTTTTAACTTGCCATTTAAAAATAATGTTTTATCTTTGAAGCCCTAAATTTTTAGGAAATTTTATAAATATTCATTTTTTAAACATTTTTATTTGTTTATTGCATAAAAACTCATTTACTCATTTGTTTAATTGAATTAATTCATCATGAAGAAGAACTTTCTCCCATTGTTGTTGCTTTTTTTGAATCTGACAGTTGTTTTTTCTCAACCCAAGCAGGGTTATTACAATCAGGCCGTAGGAAAAAGCGGTGCCGAACTCAAAACCACTCTTTATTCCATTATTTCATCAGGTTATGTAAGCAAAAGTTATGATTTTCTGTACACCATTTACGAAACCAGCGATGTTACTCCCGAAGGTCTTATTTGGGACATGTATTCCGACTGCACTTGGGTGCCCGGACAAAAAAAGTGCGGGAATTATAGCAAAGTTTGCGATTGTTACAACCGCGAACATTCCATACCGCAAAGCTGGTTTAATTCTCAATCGCCTATGGTAAGCGATGCTTTTCATGTTTATCCCACCGATGGGAAAGTGAATGGGCAGCGAAGCAATTTCCCTTATGGCGAATGTAGCGGTGGAATTACCCTTTCCGGTGGAAGAGGAAGATTGGGAAATTCCACTTTTACAGGATATTCGGGAACAGTTTTTGAACCCGATGATGAATATAAAGGCGATTTTGCACGTACTTATTTTTATTTCGCCACACGTTATCAGAACATTATGACTACCATTGATGGAGATTCATTTAATAAAACAACTTATCCGGCGCTCTCGGATTGGGCGAAAGCATTATTTTTGAAATGGCACCGGCAGGATCCGGTTTCAAAAAAGGAAACCGACAGAAACAATGCCGTAGAAGTTTATCAAAAAAACAGGAATCCTTTTATTGATCATCCGGAGTTGGCAGAATATATTTGGGGCACGAAAGTTGGTGAACCTTGGTCGCTTTCTTCAGGAATTGAAAATCTGAAAATAGATTTTTCCATAAGTCCTGTGCCGGCTCAAGATTTTCTGAATATCAAGACTGACGAAAACGAATTAATGTGTACTATTTTCAACATTCAGGGGCAGGAATTAATGAAAACCTTGATTGATGGAAATTCTTCTATATCTGTATCTCAACTAAATAACGGAATGTATTTGCTGCAACTAGAGAAAGATGGGAAAAAAACCATTCAAAAATTTATGGTCAGCAGGTAATGGCAGCAACTTTTATATTTTACAAAATAGTGATGATAAATAAGGATGATCTTAAAAACGTCTCGCATTTAATTTGAACGAAAAAATGAAAAAATTTTTCAGCACGCTTTTTTTAATTTTAATTGTTTGGCTAAACTGTCAGATTGCATTTTCGGAAGTGCCGGCTGGTTATTATTATTTAGCCCACAACAAAAAGAAGGCAGAATTAAAATCAGCTCTTTCTCAAATTGCATCTCCATTGCGTGTCCTCAATTATGGCAGTGGGAAAGGATATACATGGGAAGGGTTTTATTATGCCGATCAAAACCCGGATGGTTCGGTAAAAGATATGTATTCTTCGGAAATACGGTACTTCAAGGATTTTTCTTCCGTCGCAGGCATGCATATTGAGCACTCATTGCCAAAAAGTTGGTGGGGCGGACACGAAAATAATGCATACAAGGATTTGTTTCATTTGTATCCGGCCGATGGAGTTACCAATTCTACAAAAAACAATCTTCCGCTTGGGGAAGTTACCGGCACGCCAAATTTCGACAATGGGGTAAGCAAAATTGGGAAAAATGGTTTTGGAGGAATTTATACCGACAATTGCTTTGAGCCTGCCGATGAATATAAAGGCGATTTTGCGCGTTCTTATCTGTACGTGTCAACTGTTTACGAAAATTTTGCTACCTTGTGGAATTCGCCCATGATGAATAACAACACTTATCCGGTGTGGAAAAAATGGGCTATCGATTTATTGCTGAAATGGAATAGAGAAGACCCTGTCAGTCAAAAAGAACGCGATCGTATTGAAGTTGTTTACAACATTCAGGGAAATCGCAATCCTTTTATTGATTATCCCGATTTGGCAGAATATATTTGGGGTGCCGATACAACAAAGTTTTTTCCTTTTCCTGAAGAAACAGAGCCGTTTCTGATTTATCCCAAACGCGGTGATCAAATGGATTTCGGCGTAATATTGCAAACCGATTCCATTCAACAGCATTTAACTGTTTCAGGATTGAATTTACAAAACAATTTGAATATCAGACTTAAGGGCAAAAGTAAATCCTTTAAAATTTCCAAAGCTTCGTTGACGAAAGAAGAAGTTATCAATGGCACTGAAGTAATTATCACTTTTCGTCCTGTGGTTTCAGGCTGGAACAGAGATACGCTTTTGCTGACTTCCGACGGTTGGAAAGATTCTTTGCGTATCCCACTGCAAGGTTTGGCTTCGACTGATTTTCTTGCCTTAGAACCGCAAAATATCACTCCTACGGGAGGAACATTACGATGGATTTTCGACCCCGATGCCGACAACTACAAACTGAATCTGTATCAAGGCGATCAGCAAGCCGGCGATTTGATTATTTCCGCTTATGTGGAAGGCAGTAGCTGGAACAAAGCTTTGGAATTGTTCAATGGAACCGGGAAAAATATCGATTTATCCAATTACAGTCTCCAAAAACAATCCAATGGAGATGGAAATTTTGGAGCTACACTGAAATTGAATGGAATGCTGGAAAACGGAAAAACTTATGTGTTGGTTCACAAAAGCTGTTCAAACAACGATTTGAAAGCAAAAGCCAATTTGTTAACGGATTCATTACTCAGTTTTAATGGAAACGATGCCGTTGCTTTGTTGAGAAATGGTGTTTTTATTGATGTTGTAGGCATCGCCAATGCAGGTGCTGATGTATATTGGGGTCAGGATTTAACTTTGAAACGAAAAGCTACGGTTACGCATCCAAGTTCTCAATTCAGAGATATAGAATGGAATTTTTACGGAATAGATGATTTTCAAATGCTTGGAAATCATCAAATGAACTTACAACCGTCCTCCAACTATCTGTTAAATGATTTTGAGACCGGGAAAACGGATCATTTCACCATATCGCAATTGTTACCCGAAAATACTTATACTTATTCCGTAACGGCAATATATCCCGATGAAGAAAAAAAAGCTTTGAACACCATGCAGATTCATACTTCCAAACTTGAAGTGCCTGTAATTATGAATGCAACGGATGTTCGAGCCAACAGTTTTGTTGCCGGTTGGGAAGATTGCCTGTACACGTCCGATTATCTGCTGGATGTTTTTCAAATACAGTCCGGCAAAGATACAACTGAAACCGAATCGTTTGACAATATTGGAAGCAACGGGAAACCTTTGCCTGAAGGGTGGAGTGGAACAGCAAGCGGAAATTATACTACCGCTGCCAGCTCCGGTAAAAATCCCAACGCGTTGGCATTTAAAAATGATGGAGAATAGTTACAAACCAAAACTTATCCGAGCTGGGTTTCGCAACTAAAATTTATGTATCGTTTCCCTTCAGGAGCAACCGGTTCATCGCTTATTGTCGAAGCAGTAAAGAATGGAAATTATGTTCGTATCGACAGCATTGGATCGGTAAATACTTCAAAAAATTATCCGATGTACACTTTTCAGGAATCGGATGATATTCATTCCTTTAGGTTTATTTACAAAAAAGTATCAGGCAACCTGGCACTTGACGATGTGGAGGCAACTTACAAGCAACAGGACACAGTTTTTGTGTTGAAAAATTTTCAGGTTTCGGGAAGTCAATTTAAAGTGGAAGGGCTGAATCCGAATTCAGTTTATTTTTATCGGGTTCGTTCAACCATACATCCATATACATCGGATTTTTCTGAAACTATTCAGGTGAAGACCGGATTTCCTTCAGCTTTGGAAAATATACCTGCAAGCCAATATAAAATTTACATATCCAGTGGCGATATTAAATTGTCGAACTTGCAAGGCAATGAGCGTGTTCAACTTTTTAATATTGCCGGCGTATGTTTGTTTGATCAACATTCATCAGGATCGGAGATGAGTATAAGAATTCCGCACAGAGGGATTTTTATTGTTCGTATCTCAAATAAAGATTTTACTTTTGCACGAAAATTAATAAAATAAATTTTTCTTAGTACATGAAATTTTCTTTTTGCTTTATTAAAAAAATTTCAGTAGTTGTTCTGACGTTTTTCAGCCTTACTCTTTCGGCCGAAATACCTGAAGGTTATTACCGGACTGCTGAAGGAAAAACAGGGGCTGAATTAAAAACTGCCTTGCACAATATCATTCGACAACACGTTATTCTGAATTACGACACCAGTACTACCGTTTGGTGGTACACTTATTTTAAGACAACCGACTGGCATCCGGACGGTTATTTCTGGGACATGTATTCCAACAACAAACGTTCCACTTATAATAGCAGCGTTATGAATCGTGAACACTGCATGCCGCGAAGCTGGTGGGGAACAAGTTCGAATTATTCAACATTCGATGCCAATGGCGATTTGGTGAATCTTTCTCCTTCGGATGCCGAAGCCAACTCGGCCAAATCTAATTATCCATTGGGAATTGTTGGTACTGCCAGTTTCGATAATGGGGTGGTAAAAGTTGGAAACAATACTTATCCCGGTTACACCGGGTTGGTTTTTGAGCCGGCTAATCAATACAAAGGCGATTTTGCACGAACTTACATGTATATGGTTACCTGTTACGAAGATTATCATTCGTACTGGAGAGGAACCGGAACTTCGAGCATGTTGGACAGAAATACTTATCCCGTATTCAAACAATGGGCCATAAAAATGTTGCTGGAGTGGAGCAGAAATGACCCGGTCAGCGACAAGGAAATCAACCGGAATGATGGTGTTTATCGAATTCAACAGAATCGGAATCCATTTATTGACCATCCTGAACTGGCAGAATACATTTGGGGCACATCAAAAGGCGAGGTATGGAACGGAACAGCCGGCAACAATGACCTGTATGTGAACCTGTCGGTTTATCCCAATCCGGCATCGACTTCTGTGTTGGTTAACCTCAACAAACCCGAAAGTTCATATTATCGTATTTACGACCTCAGCGGAATAAGTGTGAAAATCGGTAATTTCTCTTCAGATGGGAAATTGGATGTTTCCGAACTTCAAATTGGTTCGTACCTTTTGGTAGTATATTATGGAAATCAGCGAAAAACAATAAAGTTAATGATAGCTCACTGATAATTTTTGGTTTTTTTCGCAATTTTTCATCAGAATATAATTTATTTTTTTAAGGTCTGATGGAACCCACATGTCTGAATATTATATTTATTCGTGTTTGTGTATGCAATACATGTGGGTTTCTTATTTGTTTTTGCGGCATTTGATGTCTCAAACTTTTGTCCAGCCAAATTGTTATTTTTAAGTGAAATATAGCACAATTCCATGTTGAATGTGTTATCTTTGTTTGTAAGAATTTTTCACGTAGATTCAACAATTTATCCGGTTCTACTCTTTATAACTTGCCGCCATGAAAACAAAAAAAAATTTCCATTCTTTCCCGTTTAAATTATGGAGCTTAGTTTTGTTATCGCTCCCTGTTTGCTTGCCATCGCAAAATAATTTTCAAAAAAATTTTCAGAAGAACGATTCTGATTATGTGGAATTTTCAGGTAAAATTGTAGATGTTAAAAACGGAGATGTATTGCCATTTGCCACTCTTTCGGTAGAAGGAAGCAATATCACTACGGTTTCCAATTCCGAAGGAGAGTTTTCCTTGAAAATTCCAAAAGAATTTCAAGATAAAACACTAACGGTCAGTTATATAGGATACAAAAATAGAATTCTTAAAATTTCCGAGCTAAAACAGGAAAATTCTCGCATAACTTTGGAACCCATGATTGTTTCTTTGCCCGAGATAAATGTGATTTCAACAGATGCAGAAAATTTGGTACTGTCAGTATTGGAAAATCGCTACAAAAATTATCCGGAAGAAGAACTCTTAATGACAGCTTTTTACAGAGAAACCATCAAAAAAAATCGCTCTTATGTATCGCTTTCTGAAGCCATTGTGGATATTCTTAAACAGCCTTATTCTTCATTCCGGCAGGATCAGGCAGAATTGTATAAAAGCAGGAAACAATCCGACTATAAAAAAATGGATACATTGGTTTTTAAGTTGATGGGTGGTCCTTACAATTCGCTTTACATGGATGTGATGAAAAATCCCGACTATCTTTTTACTGAAAGTATCTTGGATAATTATGAATTTTCTTTTGATCGGACTACTTACATCGATCATCAGCTTATTTATATTGTCAACTTTAAGCAACGGCCATTCGTCAACATTCCGTTATATTATGGAAAACTTTACATTGATGCTGAAAGTCTTGCCTTGAGAAGTGCCATTTTTCATCTTGATCTTACCGACAAAGAAAAATCAGCTTCCATGCTGATACGCAAAAAACCCCTTAATGCAAAAGTGTTTTTAACAAATGCCTCGTATCGAATGGATTACATTGAAAAAAATGGGAAATGGTACTATAACTACAGTCGGATAGAATTGGATTTTAAAATTGACTGGAAGAGAAAATTATTCAATTCCAATTACTATACGGTAGTGGAAATGGCCGTTACCAATTGGGAAAAAGCTACTGAAGAAAAGAAATTGAAAAACAAGTTGCGCCCGACGGTAATTATTGCAGATGAAGCTTCCGGCTTTTCTGATCCGGAATTTTGGGGCAGTTACAATGTGATTGAACCCGAAAAACCCATAGAATCAGCAATAAAAAAGATTCAGAAACAACTCGAAAAAAGAAAGTAATTTTTTCGTCATTTTCTCTGCCGAGAAACTTTGCGACTACCGATTGCTCAAATTTTTGTCTTTCATCAGAATATAATTTATTTTTTAAAGGTCTGATGGAACCCACATGTCTAAATATTATATTCATTCGTGTTTGTGTATGCAATACATGTGGGTTTCATAAACAGTATTAATTTTAGGAAGACTTCGGTCTCCTTTTTTGGTGAATTATGTTGTCGGTTCATTTTAATGCTCTTTCAAGCTTTTACTTCCTTCCAGTCGTTTGCCTATCAGCTGTGGTGCTTTGGGTTTATTAAAAAACAATGTAAAACTTTTTGCTTAATTCGCACTTCTAAGTTGAACTTAACCGGATTCTATAATGTTGAATAATTATTGATGAATTTTGCAGTTTAATAGTTTTTTGTAACTTCGCAGCCGTTTTTTGAACGCACGTTTTTCTGCCATGAAAAAGAAAATTGCTTTCATTATCAATCCTATGGCCGGTGTAAGGACAAAGTCCTTCATCCCGCAACATATCCACGACGAATTAAACAGAGATTTGTTTGATCCAACTGTGGCGTTTACCGACTACCGTGGTCATGGAAGCTTATTGGCCAGAGATTTTGCTGCTAAGGGTTTCGATAGCGTGGTGGCAGTTGGTGGTGATGGAACGATTAACGAAGTTGCCCGCGGACTGGTTCAAACTTCGGTTTCGTTAGGAATTTTACCCATTGGTTCGGGAAATGGTTTGGCGCGACATTTGGAAATCCCAATGAATATGCGAAAAGCCATTCAAATGCTCAATTTTTCGGAGGAAATTTTCATCGATTACGGATTGGTAAATCAACGACCTTTTTTCTGCACATGCGGAACCGGTTTCGACGCTTACATTGCTGCCGAATTTGCCAAAGGCCATCGCAGAGGGATTGTGGCTTATCTGGAAAAAATTGTGAAAGGTTATTTTGCCTATCATTCTGAAAATTACCGTATTATTGGGAAAAATATCGATTTTACCACCAAAACTTTTCTTATGACCATCGCTAATGCTTCTCAATGGGGAAATAATGTGTACATTGCCCCAAAAGCCAGCGTTCAGGATGGACGGCTCGATGTTTCCATTATGAGTAATTTCCCCATTATTGCTCTTCCTACTCTTGCACTGCAACTTTTTACCAAGACTATAAGCAACGACTTGTTTATCAATACTTTCCGAATGAGTGAAATTACGGTTTTTCGACCTGCGCCCGGCCCTTTTCATTATGATGGCGAGCCCTATGAAGAAGGTAAGGAAATAAATATCCGGGTTGTACCTGCCGGTTTGAAAGTATTGGTAAAGAAAAGATTCTGAATACCAAATTTTTTCAGGATGCGTTTTTGCTCAAAGGAAATGATTAATTTTGCATCCGAATTTCTTCTCGATTTTTACTGAAGAATCTTCTGTAACATGCGTAATATAATTCAACACAAGCAATTATTTTTTTGGGGAGTTTTTTTGCTGTTGTCGCTGGTGCTTTCCTTCGTTCATTACAGAGTAGATCTGACGTCCGAAAAGCGCTACAGTTTGTCGGAACCATCCAAAAAACTGATGAAAAAGCTCGACTTTCCGCTGAAAGTAAAAATTTATCTCGATGGCAGTCTCAATTCCGGCTTTTTAAGGTTGAAAAAATCTACGGTCGAAATGTTGGAAGAACTGAAAGTTTACAGTTCCAAGCCCATAGCAATTGAATTTGAAGATCCTTCATCTGTTGTCAAGCCTGAAGAAAGAGAAAAGCATTATGCCGAATTGGAATCGCGCGGATTGACACCAACCAATGTATATGAACGCGATAACGACGGCAAAATAATCAGGAAAACAATTTTTCCGTGGTTGGAAATGGAATACAAGGGACGCAAGGTTTTGGTAAATCTGTTGAAAAACATTCCCGGCAATTCGGGCGACGAGAATCTGAATATTTCCATTATCGAACTGGAGTATGAAATTACGGATGCTGTCCGTCGTTTGGTTAACACGTCAGTTGATAAAATTGCTTTTCTGGAAGGACATGACGAACTGTCCGAAGCTGCGACTTATGACATTAGCAAATCGTTGAGCCGTTATTTCCAAATCGATCGAGGTCGCATAGGAAATGATGCGTCCATTCTCCATCCCTATAAAGTGGTAATTGTTGCCAAACCTCAACTTCCTTTCAGTGAAAAAGAAAAGCTGATTATCGATCAATACATTATGAATGGAGGAAAAGTGCTTTGGTTGATTGATGGGGTGCGCCTGGCTGAAGAAAATTTTTCTGTTACCGGCACATCACCTGCCATTCCGCTCGATTTGAATCTTTCCGACCTGCTTTTTCGATATGGAATTCGTATCAAACCGGTTATTTTGCAAGATGTTCAATGTGCACAAATGCCTGTTAATGTGGCAAAAACAAAAGAAGCTCCTCATTTCGAACCTCTTCCCTGGTTTTTTGCTCCACTTTTGCTCACTTCTTATGCTCATCCCGTTACCCGTAACCTTGCGACGGTTCGCTCCGAATTTTGTTCTGCCATCGATTTGGTTGGTGAGAATCAACAAGTTTCAGCCGTTTTGCTACTTGCAACTTCCGACAATACTCATGTGATTGGAACTCCAACCACTGTTGATCTTCGGGATATGCCATCTGCAAACGACAAGAATTATTTCAATACTGGATATGTTCCAGTTGGTGTTCTTTTGGAAGGCAATTTTGAATCGGTTTTTACCAACCGAATGTTGCCCGATAGCGTGGTGAACATTTCGAGTATTCGTCCTGTAAGTGTAAACACAAAACAAATTTTTGTGGCAGATGGAGATATTATCAAAAATGAAATTTCCATAGTTCAGGGTGACAGTATCTACTTGCCTTTGGGTTTCGACAGATTGACAGGTTTGCAATACGGCAATAGGGATTTTATTGAAAATGCAGTGCTCTACCTTGCCGATGATGAAGGATGGATGCAACTGAAAAACAAAACATTAAAACTTCGTTTGCTCAACAGACAGGTTGTTTACGACCAAAAACTAAAATGGCAACTTGTCAACGTGTTGCTACCGCTTGTTATTCTTGCGATTTTCGGCTTTGTATTTCAACTTATCAGAAAAAGAAAGTTTACGCGCTCCTGAGAAAATTATTCCATAAATTTTATTTCAATTTTTTTGACTGATATTCAGCTATTTGTCGATTGTGAAAAATCAATTTTTTTCAAAAAATTGTTAGTGGAAACTTAATTTTTGGAAATGAAAATAATTGCTAACGTTCCAATAATCCTTTGTAATAGGACTGCAAAAACACTTTCCCGTTAATACAGTAAATTTTAATAATTGTATCCCCTCCGAAAAGTTTCTCAAAGAGAATTAGTTTTTTAAAGACATTGAGATAAAAAAGGGTAAAAAATATTCAAAAAGTTCTTTTACAATTTCCATATTTTATTGTATTTCAGTATGTTTCCATCAGGTTTTTGGTGGATATGATGATTTTAAAAGAAGGTCAGGGCTGGTGCGACGGGCAGTTATTTTGGCCATCATAAAAAATGCCTTATCAAGACAGAAAATGGCAATTATCGTTATTTTAATTTTGAGCAGGTGCGAACTTCTGTTTTGATACAAAAACTACGAAACATTCCAAAAGAAGAACTTAACCATAGAAACAATGTTGAAGCGACCATTTTTCAATTAGGTTACCATTGTAACAAAAATAACTGTTATATTGCAAATTATTGTAAAATATCGAAACAACAAAAAATTTAATACTTCTCTTCAAAAAAATCTGATTTTTTCTCTTTTTTGAAAAAATCAGATTTTAAGAGGGGATTCTATTTTTAAATTTTTGTCATGACTTAAAGCGTTGCCATTGAATCCGACAACGCTATTTGCTTTATTTGCGGGAAACCGTATCCTATTATTTTGAACCTGTCAGCTGAACAACATAATTGGAAGTTAATCCTCCACCTGAAATAGTTAAAGTACCCGTATGAGAGCCGGTTGCTGTCGGCTGATAATTGACATTGAGCAGATAACCTTCTTCAGCATTTGACTTGGAGATAGTGCTGGTAGAAACGTTGAACATTTCTCCCGTAACGCTGACAGAAAGATCTCCGGTCAAATTTTTGGTCTTTATCAACAATGATTTGGTGGAATTTGCCGTAACTTTTCCGAAATTTAATGTCGATCCAGTTGCAACCGGATTTCCCAGAATAATTTCTGGGTCGTTTCCCGAACTTAAGGTCGAAGTTTTAAAACTTGATTGAGAAGAATAACCCGTTCCTGCACTGTTGGTTGCAAAAGCTTTGAAATAATATGTTGTAGAAGAGTTTAATCCGTTTATGGAAACTGTAAACGTACTCGTTGAAGGAGAAGAAGTAGATACTTTGGTACCTGTTCCATCGGCAAAACCATCGGTAGTGCTGTAATATACTCCTGTTTCCGTAATGGTTCCGCCTCCAGTACTTGTAACTGTTCCGCCCAAAACAGCACTGTTATAGGTTACATTCGTGGCGGTTGGTGAAGACACAGAAGGCTTGGAAACAGAAGCATTGACATAAAAAACTTCCGAAGTTTTTGTTCCCCAAATATATTCCTCTAAACCGGGATAATCGATAAACGGATTTCTGTTGTTTTGAATTCCATACACAGCATTGTTTCGGTCGATTTCTTTCTGACTCACCGGATCTTCACGACTCCATTTTAGGAAAAGATTTTTTCCATATTCCGTCAATCCATTAGAAGAACTATAAACGGCAGTAGCTTCACCTGTCCATGTTCCGCATTCATCGGCATAGCGCGTTGCCATGTAAAAGTAGGTTCGTGCAAAATCGCCTTTGTATTCGTCTACAGGTTCAAAAACAGTCCCGCTGTAACCGGAAAACGAACTTGCACCTAATTTGCTTCCGTTGCCCGACGTGTACGTTGCTGAACCTACTTCTCCGTAAGGATAATTGCTTCGCATGCCGTTCACTTTGCCATCAGTCGGATAAACATTAAACAAATCGGAAACCATCGGAGGGGCTTCGTTAAACCAACTTTGTGGTGTGGTATGTTCTCTGTTGTAGCAGTCACATTCATTACTGTAGTTCCCGCATTGATCGGTAACCGGAGTAAATGTACAATTGGAATACATGTCCCAAATTTTTCCGTTTGCATTGATATCAGTTGTTTGATAGGCCGTCCACAATCCGGCATAACTCGTTACAGAATGTCCGTTGGTAATGATTGTTTTAAGAGCCGTTCGCAATGCAGAAGCATTTTTACCGTCAGCACTGTTGTAATAACCGGCAGGAATTTCGGCATAAGTGAGCAAAAATGAAAATAATAGAACGGTCAGGATAAAATTACGCAATTTCATAAGTCGATTTTTTAATTCATAATATTGAAGCTATTTCGTTATTTCTATTCATCAAAAATCAACAAGCCTTTATTCAGCATGTTTCATTTGATTTTTTTTTTAGAAAAGGGTGCTAATTTAAGCCAAATTTTTGAATGTTGATACTTTTCCTTAAAAATTTTTTCGGGTAAAAATAAAAAAGGCTGCTCTGAAAAAACGGAACAGCCTCTTAAAAATCTGAAAGTTAATGATTTAATTCTTTTCTTTTACGGCAGGAGCAATCAACTTGTAACCTTTGCCATGAATGTTAATGATGGCCACGTTGGGATCGTCTTTCAACAATTTGCGAAGTTTGGTGATATAAACATCCATACTTCTGGCATTGAAGTAATTGTCATCCACCCAAATGGTTTTTAATGCGTAATTACGTTCCAGCACGTTGTTCATATTGGCAGCCAGCAGGCTCAAAAGTTCCGATTCCTTCGTGGTCAGCTTTTTGGTCTCACCATTAATGGTAATCAGTTGCTTTTGAGAGTCGAATGTGTAATTGCCAATCTGATAAACGGTAACTTCTCTGGCCTTTTCGCCTCTGATACGGCGCATGATCGATTCGATTCGATACAGCAACTCTTCCATACTGAAAGGTTTCGACAAATAGTCGTCTGCCCCCAGTTTGAAACCCTGCAAAATATCTTCTTTCATCGATTTGGCTGTCAGAAAGACAATGGGAACTTCGCTATTCAGCGCACGAATGTCGGCTGCCAGTGTAAATCCGTCTTTCTTTGGCATCATGACGTCTAAAATGCACAAATCGTATTTTTTATGCGTAAAGGCTTTATAGCCGGCTTCGCCGTCAGGCAACAAATCTACATCGTATCCTTTCGATTGCAGATACTCTCTTAAAATCATGCCAAGATTTTCGTCATCTTCGCACAATAAAATTTTAATTTTTTCGTCTGTCATTTTTCTTGATTTTTTAAAATTGGTAATGAAATAGTAAATTTAGTTCCAATATTGGGTTCGCTTTCCACTTTAATTGTCCCTTTATGATCGGTTATGATTTTTTTTACATAAGCCAATCCAAGTCCAAATCCTTTCACATTGTGCAGGTTTCCGGTGGAAACCCGATAAAACTTTTCAAAAATCCGCTTTAAGTCTTCTTTTCGAATACCTATTCCGTTGTCTTCAATGCTAATGAATATTCTGTCTTTTTCGTTCCATGTTTCGATATTTAGGAGCAGAGGCTTGTTGCTATATTTCAGCGCATTGTCCATTAAGTTGAAAATCACGTTTGTGAAATGAACTTCATCAATCAGTGCCAAATCTTTTTCGGCTTTCAACGAAGGAATAATTTTTCCACCACTGTTGGTTACTCTCAACGAAAAACTGTGTATAACATCCTGAATCAAAGAATTAATATGTATTTCGGTCAAATTTAAAGGCGATTTTTCTTTTTCAAAAATGGCCATTTGCAGTACTTTTTCTACCTGAAAACTTAATCGTTGTGTTTCATCATGTATTACTTTTGATACATGTTGGAGCATTTCGGGCGTTTTTCCAATGTTTGGATCCTGCAGCATCTGCGAAGCCAACGAAATAGTAGCGATGGGAGTTTTCAGTTCATGTGTCATGTTGTTCACAAAATCATTCTTGATGTTGTTTAATTGTTTTTGCCTGAAAATAATGATAATCGCAATGATAAAAATTGTCAGAATAAGTATTACCAAAACAACCGATGGCAGTAATAAATTCATCGAATTCAAAATGTAATTTTGCCTGGTAGGAAAATCTACTTGCAGGTAGTAAGGTTGGTTGGTTTCCTCAAACGGGAAAAGTTTTTGGGTAAATACATTTCCGGTTTGCGATATTTTTTGCTCATCTACTGAGATATTGGTATGCTTGTAAACCAATCTTCCCTGTTTGTCCACTACTGAATAATTAAACGGCAGCGTTACGCCGTTGTTTTCTAAGAGGGTTTGCAGTATGTCGTTCAGTTCGTCAAAGTTTACCCGTTGAGAAATTTCCTTTTGATCCGACTCTCTGAGCCATCTGAAAACAGCCTGATCCAAAATGGTTTTTGAACGTGAAAAATCCTGTTGGAATTTTTTTTGCAAATATCGCGATGTTTCTTCAATTGTTGCTTTACCATGTTTCGTCGATAATTGTATCGACGGCAATTTTTGGTTTAATGTAAAGTCTTTACCTGAATCCATCGCCATGCTGTCGGTTGTCATTCCCAGCACATCTTTTTGTGCATTTCCACTTTTTATTAATCCCTTGCTTTTGGCTGAATAATCCACATCTTCCAATGTTTCCGACAAGTACTGCAATGCTTCGTTTTCTTCAACCAGTCGCACAGCTTGAAATAAACTTCGCTGAACGTTTTCTTTGAACTGGTTTTCGATCATTTCGGCATTTATTCGTACATAGCGGATTTGTACGAGTACCAAACCCACAATTGTAACTACCATTAAAATGATCAATATCCAGATCGTTCTCTTTTTCATACACTATACTTTTGCAAATTTACTTAAAATGAAGTAATTAAAATAGTTTTTTATAAGATTTAACAATATTAAATTAACATAAACAATTCATATCTTAATAAAAACAATTTCTAACGAAAAATGTTTAGTACATAACGAGACTATTCCATTTTTAGTTTAAAAAAATAATTCTTTTTTTAATGATTAAGTAAATTTTAAATGATATTCGTTTCTCAAAGCCGGCAAGTAGTTATTAGTTCGTTAAAAATACAACAACGATTTTAAACTGCAATATGCAATAGCTGTAAACTCAATTTTCTTTAAAAAATTTATCGTAAAGAGTTTTCTGTTTTATAGCATCTATTTTCTAAACTATGTTTGGCATTTCAAAAAAAAACATTACTTTTGTGGTCTAAAAATCTGGAGTAAAAACAACATCAAATACCAAACACGATGAAAAGGACATTTCAACCTTCGCAAAGAAAAAGAAGAAACAAACATGGATTTCGTGAAAGAATGACTACTGCCAATGGTCGCAGGGTTTTGGCTTCACGCAGAGCAAAAGGAAGAAAAAAACTGACAGTTTCCGATGAAGGACGTCCAAAATTGTAATCAGATACACCAAAAAAATTACATCTAACGTTATTCAAAGTAAGAACTTCGTAAGAGGTTTTTACTTTTTTTGTTTGTTATACACCGATAATATAAATTATTTCTGTACTTTTGGAATAAATTTTTTCACAGAAGTTTATTTCTTCAACTTTGTTCAAAAGACTTTAACATAACTTATGGATTTCAAAAAATTTTGGAAAGAATCTTTTGCAGCATTTGTAGTTAAAAACCTTTTACTGGCCATTGCAATTTTTTTAGCTTTGACATGGATAACATTGTTCATAATTGATATTTATACACATCATGGTGAAGCTGAAATTGTCCCTGATATGAAAGGTTTGTACGTCGAAGAAGCAGAAAATATTTTAAGAGAAAAAGGATTGTATCCAAAAATTATTGATTCCGTGTATGTTAGAGATAAAAAAGCCGGAATTATTATTGAACAAGTTCCACCTCCTAAATCAACACTTAAGAAAAATAGACCGGTATATCTGATCATCAATTCAACTCAAGTTCAAAAAGTTCCAGTTCCTGAAGTTATAGATGTTTCTTCTCGTCAAGCTATTGCCATGCTGCAATCTGTAGGACTTGACATAAGTAAAATTGAATATAAGCCATCAGAGTTCAAAGATTTGGTCATAGACATAAAATATAACGGAGTCAGTATTTTACCCGGGACAAAAATCCCTGAAAGCAGTTCAGTAGTTTTGGTTGTTGGAAGTGGTTATGGCGAGGGTATGTTTTCTGTTCCTTCGCTAAAAGGAATGGGACTGCAGGAAGCCAAACAAGCCGCTCTTTCCAATTCTTTTGTTATAGGGATGGTAAACTTTGATATTCCCCCCAAAGGAAATGATGCAGACTATTTTATATATCGGCAGCTTCCTAAAGCGGGGACTTCTATGCCTGCCGGCAGTCGAATAGATATTTGGTTAACTTCCTCTCCTGCTAAATTATTGGAAGACAAAGAAGAAGATCAAATAATAATTTTGCCGGAAAACGACGAAGTATTTTTTTAAAAAACCAATAAAATCGAGTAAAGAAATTGTTGGAAGTAACAAAATGGGAAGATTTTTCCGATTCGGCTGAAGAGCCGGAACTTTTTGAACATTTTCGATTTATAGCGGATAAAGGGCAAAGCCCCATTCGGATTGACAAATATTTGGTCAATTGCATGGCCAATGTTTCACGTAATCGGATTCAGGAAGCTGCTGATGCAGGAAATATTCTGGTCAACGACAAGCCGGTGAAAGCCAATTACAAGGTGAAACCCAATGATGTTATTTCCATTGTAATGACTTATCCCCCCAGTCAGTTTGAAATTATTCCGCAAAACATTCCCATTGACATTGTTTATGAAGATGATGACCTTATGGTTATCAACAAGCAGCCGGGTTTAGTGGTTCATCCGGGTGTTGGCAATTACGAGGGGACTTTGCTGAATGCGCTGGCTTATCATTTTAAGGATAATCCAAAGTTCGATTTCAACGATTCGCGAATCGGGCTGGTTCACCGTATCGACAAGGACACCTCCGGACTATTGCTTATAGCCAAAACGGAAGAAGCTAAAACTCATTTGGGAAAACAGTTTTACAACAAAACTACAGAACGTCGTTATCAGGCACTCGTTTGGGGAAACATGAAAGAAGATGAAGGAACAATTGTGGGAGCATTGGCACGCGATCCACGAGACCGCATGATGTTTAAGGTTTTTGATGAAGGCGAAAATCCGTTGGCAAAACATGCCGTTACGCATTATAAAGTGTTGGAACGCCTGACTTATGTAACATTGGTAGAATGCCGACTCGAAACAGGGCGTACGCATCAGATTCGTGTTCACATGAAGCACATTGGTCATCCTTTGTTTAATGACGAGCGTTATGGTGGAAATGAAATTTTAAGAGGTACAACTTCTGCCAAATATAGGCAGTTTATTAAAAATTGCTTCGATATTTGTCCCCGTCAGGCATTACATGCCAAAACATTGGGATTTGTTCATCCTACTACCGGAAAACAAATGAATTTCGATAGCGAACTGCCTGAAGATATGCAGCAGTTGCTCACAAAATGGAGAAATTATAATACCGGGTCGGCAGCAGTGGAGAAAGAAGATTTTTAGTTATTTCCAAAGTTTATTTTTCATTGGGCAAATGTAACTGTGATTTTTCAGTAAAGAAGACAAATAAATACTTAATTTTTTATTTTTTGGATGAAAAAAAATATAGCAATTGTTGCAGGTGGAGATTCTTCAGAAGTAGTGGTATCGTTAAAAAGCGCTGAAGGATTGCATTCATTTATGGATAAACAGCGATTCAACGTATGGATTGTTACGATTATTGGCAAAACTTGGCAAGTGGAGTGCTCTGAAAACGAAAAATATCCGATTGACCGGAACGACTTCAGTTTCACTCGAAAGGGAGAAAAAATTGTATTTGACTTTGCCTATATTACCATACACGGAACACCGGGTGAAAATGGCATTTTGCAGGGTTATTTCAATCTGATTAAGTTGCCTTTTTCCTGTTGCGATGTGTTAGCGGCTGCCGTAACTTTCAACAAATTTACCTGCAATCAGTTTCTTAAAAATTTTGATGTTAAAACGGCAGCTTCTGTTTTGTTGCGAAAAAATGAAGAAATTGACCTGCACGAAATATCTGCAAAAACAGGATTTCCTTGTTTTGTTAAGCCCAATGCTGGAGGCAGCAGTTTTGGCGTTAGCAAGGTGAAAAGTATTGACCAATTGGAACCGGCTATTCGTAAAGCTTTTTCTGAAGACGATGAAGTGGTGGTAGAAAGTTTCCTTGCCGGTACGGAGGTAACTTGCGGAATGTATAAAACAAAAGCAAAACGAGTCGTTTTCCCGTTAACCGAAGTGGTAAGCCAGAATGAATTCTTTGATTTTGCGGCCAAATATAATGGTCAGGTTCAGGAAATTACGCCGGCACGCATCAGTGGCTCACTAACGGAAAAAGTTCAGTGCCAGACTGCCAGAATTTACGATATTTTAGGTTGTAAAGGACTTGTCAGAATGGATTACATTATTTCCGAAAAGGAGGAGATTTTCCTTCTGGAAGTTAACACCACCCCCGGAATGACTGCCACCAGCTTTATTCCGCAACAGATAAAAGCCGCCGGTTTGAATATTACGGATGTGCTGACAGAAATTATTGAAAATGAATTGAATTACCCTACTTTAATTAAATAAATTTATAATGATTCCTTTCAGTGAAATAACAAAAATTATTAATACAGAACTGAATAAGTTGAATTGGGACAAAAAACCTGAAGGACTTTATCGTCCCATTGCCTATGTGCTTTCACTTGGAGGCAAGCGAATTCGTCCTTCGCTGGTTCTGATGGCCTGCAACCTTTTTTCCGACAAGGTGGAAAGTGCTATTGCTCCGGCTTTGGGAATTGAAATTTTTCATAATTTCACGCTGTTACACGACGACATTATGGACAAAGCGGAACTGAGACGCGGGCAGCCGACGGTTCACAAAAAATGGGATGAAAATACCGCAATTCTTTCCGGAGATTTAATGCAAATAGCTGCTTACCAATTGATTGGGAAAGTTGATGAATTGCATTTAAAAAAGGTGCTGGATATATTTTCCGAAACAGCTGTCGAAGTTTGTGAAGGGCAACAATACGACATGGAATTTGAACATCGTGAAGATGTATCACCTGAAGAATATCTGGAAATGATTCGTCTTAAAACAGCTGTATTACTTGGAGCTGCATTGAAAATTGGGGCTATTGTTGGCAATGCAAACAGTAAGGATGCCAATTTGCTTTATGAATTTGGAATCAACTTGGGAATGGCTTTTCAGCTGAAGGATGACTTGCTCGATGTTTATGGCGATGAGCAATTTGGGAAAAAAATTGGTGGAGATATTGTAGCCAACAAAAAAACCTATTTGTTGATTTCTGCCCAAAAACTGGCAAAAGGAGCAGATGCCAAAGAGTTGGAAAAGTGGTTGAAAACCGATTCTGAAAATGAGACAAAAGTAGAAGCTATCACCGCTCTTTACAACCGACTCGAAGTAAGAGACATTTGTGAAAATAAAATGCAGGAATTTTTTGAAAAATCCATTGATTGTTTGAACAGGATTTCTGTTGAAGCAGCAAAGAAAATCGAATTAAGGCATTTGGCAGAGCAGTTAATGTCTCGCAAGGAATAATTTTTTAACTTTGACATCGATAAATTTCAAGAATTTTTTTTTGAAAAAAACATGCCATACAGAAGATTACCAAATACGGACCAATCACGACTTCGGGCTTTACGAATTGCATTAGAAAAGCTCGAAAATCAGGATTTTACGCATCAGATTGTCAATTTTAAAACAATTCATGAGGCGGAAAGCATTTTGGGCGTTTTTGAAAATCAAATGCAACAATACCGACAAGCATTAAAAAATCAGGTTGAAGCCAATAAACGTTACCAAAAACTGGTTGGCAATGTAAGAATGTATATTTCTCATTTTATTCAGGTTTTAAATCTTTCTGTAATTCGTGGCGATATTAAAAAGGAACATAAAAAACTTTATCAGCTTGATCCTGAAGTAAACAATGTTCCGGATTTGACCAGCGAAGCCGCTTTGCTGCATTGGGGTAAATGTATAATTGATGGAGAAAATGAGAGGTTGCGCTTGGGCGGTTTTCCCATTTATAATCCTACCATTGCCAAAGTTAAGGTTCATTACGAAATTTTCAAGGAAAACAAGCTCAATCAGAAACTTTATCAGAGCAATACTTCGCGGACACTCGAAGATTTGGGAAATTTAAGAATAAAAGTGGACGAAATTATTATAGACATCTGGAATCAGGTGGAGGCCAATTTCAAGGACGAGAAGCCTTATTCAAAAATTCAAAAATGCAAGGAATTTGGACTGATTTACTATTATCGCAAGGGAGAAAAAAAACTTTTGCCAGAAGATGCGGAAGAACAAAAAAAATAAACGTATCTTAGTCGATAATCAAAGAAGGTACAACAACTTTATTCATTGGCACGTCAAATTTTCCGACCGGAATTTTTTCTATTAATTGACAATCGAAACCGACACCTATTTTTAGCGCATCTATACTTTTCAAAAAACGGTCGTAATACCCTTTTCCTCTTCCCAATCTATTTTTGTTTTTGTCGAAAGCCACACCGGGAACAATAACCAAATCGATGGGAGAATGCCAATCAAAAATTTCCAATGGTTCTTCGATGCCGAAAGCACCTTTTTTCAGTGCGTGAAGGCCGGAATATTTTTTTATCACGAAATTTTCTCCTTTTACTGAAGGAAGTAAGATTTGCTTGTCTGTAGCCCATTTTTCTACAACTGTATGAGTTGGAAGTTCATCGGGCAGCGACCAATATAAAAGTATGTTTTTTGCCTGTACAAAGGCAGAGAGTATTTCGATTTTCAAAAAAACCGACTCGGCTTGTTTTTCTTTTTGCGTGTCGCTTATTTGCCGCATTAATTCCCGAATCCGATTCCGAATTTCCTTTTTTTGTTCCTTTGTATTGTCAAAAATGGTCATTTAATGGTCATTTATAGTTGCCCGGCTTCCACCAGAACGATAATTCTATCCAGAATTTTATCTTTTTCGTTATAATCGAACTCCGATTTTAAATTTGCACCAAATAATCTTGCAAAGCCCTGATAGAAAAAAGCTCTGAAACTGCCTCTGTACAATTTTATCAAATCATAGGAAGTGTTGTTGCACTCTCTATCGATAAGCTTAATTAATAGCTTTCCCTGACTCAATGTTAACTTCTTCAATTCCGGTTCGTATTTCTGATAAATATCCTTTTCATATTGAGCCAAAAATTTTTTTCTTTCCTTATCGTTGGGCATCATCATCAACTTTTTATTGGTTTCGGATAATTCCTGAGCCACTAATTTGGCATAAGGCAGCGTTCTTTTCACATCACGAACCATTTTCCAATAATACTGTTCCTCTTTTTTGTTTTTAAAATTCATTTTGGGAAATACCCAAAGATCATGTAAATAAGCCAGAAAAATGGTATCATTTCCCTTAATTTCTACCATTAAACGTGCCCCACCGGGGGGAATGGGCTCATCCATTTGTGCAAATAACGATTGACCAAAAACCGTAAATAAAACAGTAAACAATATCAAAATCCGGCGTTTCATAGCAAACAAAGTTACGCATATTTTTTCAGATATTGTTTCAAAAAAACAAAAAACAAATATTGAATTTCCTCTTAAAAT
>ERZ795052.639-NODE-639-length-52667-cov-5.850871_pt1 | contig 52667 bp, 41 predicted proteins | sample MGYA00375136_ERZ795052 | MGnify/ENA primary metagenome ERZ795052 (study PRJEB30181, sample SAMN05720156) | activated sludge metagenome | isolation source: Anaerobic digester | place: Japan | collected 2015-05-26 ... | reverse complement strand
GGTTCTCGAAGAGGTGAAGAGACAATATTCTTATGTCTTCCGTGAACAGAAATACCCGGGAGTGCCCGAAATGAGGCTAAATCCTGTCTCTCTTGAGCCATTCAGAATTAAAGAGGTCGAAATTATTCCTTTAAGGGTTTTCCACCTTAAGCTTCCGGTGCTGGGTTTCAGAATCGGCAATTTTGCATATATAACCGACGCAAATCTGGTTCCGGATGAAACAAAGGAGAAACTATTTGGTGTCAAGTGGCTCGTGATAAATGCCCTCAGAAAAGAAAAGCATATCTCTCATTTCAGTCTTTTTGAATCGATTAATTTAATTAAAGAGGTGTCGCCAAGGCAGGCGTTCCTTACTCACATAAGTCATCAGATGGGTCTGTATGCTGAAATCTCAAAGGAACTGCCGCACGGGATAGAGCTGGCCTATGACACGATGACATTAAATCTGGAAGAGTAACTTCCCGTTATCTCCTTTTCTTTACACTCTTCTGAAGCCTCTTCTGGTAATTCACGGAAAAATAATACCTGTTCCGGCCCAACTGCGTGGTGTTTACATGTGATGCCTTCTTCCTCTTTTCAGCCCATGGATTCTGCCTGGTTGAAGCACATCCGGATATCGCAACCAAAAGAAGCGTAAGTGCTATTATTAAAAGACCCCTGATTTTTAAAGCTCTCATATAAGAAGGCTTATTCGTGGTTTCTGTCCTAAAATTAATATTTATTTTATTAAACGTAAGAAATTGTTAAAAGGTTACCTGATTTGTTCTTAATTTTAGCCTGCAGAGAACTTTCCATTCAGTTAGTTACTCTGTTATGGTTAAATTTCCATGCAAGGTTATGAATACGGCTTTCATGATTAATAAAGTAAAAATAATAACGGGACTGGCAGTCTTTGGATTGTGTTTGCTGTCATATAATGTTGAAGCGCAGAAACTTACAAGTCTGACCATCCATCCCGGAAACGGGATTGCAATAAGTTCGGCAGGCTTCTCCGACAGCACAGGATACGATTTTCAGTCCGCCTTACCCCTGCTTGATTTCGAAGTGAACGGCAGCAGGTTCTCAACTCTCAGTTTAAGGAATGCTGAGTTAAGGAACGGCAACCTCAGCGGGATGGCAGGAAATATGGAAATACTCGTCTCGCCTTTCACAAAAATTTCCGGAAGCCTTAAAACCGATATTCTTTTTACAAACCGTGGCAACGATACGGTTATTCTTTCGAATGTTGTTCCTTTCGGAACCAGTAACAACTCAGTTTACATTACGGGTGCAGGTCCGTGGAATCTTGCCAGAGCCTTTCTTTTCAGACCTGGTTTGCCTCCTCTCAGGGTTATCCTGCCCGACAATGCATGGGAACTTGGTTATTCCTCAATCCCCGCAGGTAAACTCTCTGTATGTGCACTGGCAAGACGACAGCAGACAGAAGGAGGGCAGAAAAGAAGGTATGAAACCGTGCTTCCTCCCGGGGCAAATGTCAGATACGCTCTGTATGCCGATATCTATTCAGGTGAATGGCAGAACGGACTAAAACTGATGTTCAGGGATAAATATCTCTACGACCTTGAAACATTTGACAATTCGCTTTTTGAACGACCCGATCTTCAGTGGATTAAAAGCAGTTATATAATTGTCCTGCAGATGGCATGGGACAGGGATTTCTATGACCGGCTGACGGGAAAATACAAATATGCAGACGAACTTACAGAATGGAACAGGCTCTTCGGTCATGTTGACGTATTCGGAATCTGGCCAACCTGGCCAAGGCTTGGCCTTGACCAGCGAAACCAGTGGGACATGTACCGCGACCTGCCTGGCGGCACAAAGCAGTTAAGGGCATTTGCCAGGATGTCGCGACTTTATAATACAAAATTCTTCATTGCCTATAACCCGTGGGACAACAGTACACGCAGGGAAGACCACCTTAAAGGTATGGCTGAACTTATAAGGGAAACGGAAGCCGACGGCGTCGTACTTGATACAAGAGGCAGCTCAAGCTACGAACTGCAGGCAGCAGCCGACAGTGTAAGAAAAGGGGTTATAATGTTTTCGGAGGGAATGGCAGTGACCCGCGATATGCCCGGTATTATTTCGGGCAGGGTGCATAATGCCATCTTTTTAAGCCCCGAGCTTAACCTTAATAAGCTGATAAAGCCCGATTTCGCAATATTCAGGGTATGCGATGTGGGAGAGGACCGCAATCATCGAGAAATAGCAATTGCCTTTTTTAACGGATACGGCACCGAACTTAATCTTTTCCGCCCGGGGGGAAGGGGAGACGGTTACGGTGATGACCTGGAGTTACTGGCAAAAACAACTTTCATCCTCCGCCAGAACAATGATGCCTTTCTCGACCGCGACTGGCTTCCATTGGTGCCGGTGAAGGCGGAAAATATTCACGTCAACAGATGGAACGCCCCCGGCAAGGAATTATATACTATCCTTAATATGAGACCTGAAGGATACCGCGGAAAGCTCCTGGAGTTGACCGAAAGGCCGGGGAAAAGAATTGTTTCGCTCTGGCATCACGAGGAGTATGACGTCCGGTCCGAAAATGGAATACTGAGAATTCCTGTGAATGCAGAGGGCTGGCCGGTTGAATACAGGGACACACGGCTTGAAGGCTCGCTGGATTGCATTGCACTGTTCGACAAAGTACTGTCTTCCGCTCTGACAGGCGATTCGCTATCAATTTCAAAGCCTGTAAAAACCAGGGTCAGAATATGGATTGGCAATCCTTCATATTCAAACAAAAAATACTACGATGTAAGTTTCAGTAGAGACACGGTTTTCAATATATTCAGACTTGCAGGAAATTTTGAAGGCAAAATTGTTCTGCAATGCATGGATGGCGATCTGCTGAAGGATGAAAATGTCCTGACAGTTAAGGCTGGAAAGCCATGGCTCATCAGCAAAGTCACAAGAACCCGGGAGGCAGCCTCAATTCCGTCCGACATGATACTTGTGCCATCTGCAAAGATTACATATACACTTACCACTTCTGAAGATTTTATACCTTATCCTGCCGTTAATGTTCCCGTTACGGTCGAGGTTGACAGTTTCCTTATTGACAGGTATCCTGTTACCAATCTTCAGTATTACGAGTTTCTGCAGGCATCAGGTTATGTTCCTTCAGATACTGCCAACTTTCTGAAGCACTGGGAAGGAGGCCTTTACAAGGCAGGGCAGGAGAAATACCCTGTTGTCTACCTGAGTCTTGAGGATATGAAGGCTTATGCTGCCTGGGCAGGGAAACGGCTTCCCACAGAGGCTGAATGGCAGCTTGCCGCGCAGGGCACCGACGGCAGATTATGGCCCTGGGGAAATGAGTTCCGTGGCACCTGGTGCAACAATTCGTTTAACAGGTCAACACCCGTTGATGCTTTTCCCAAGGGTGCCAGTCCGTTCGGTGTTTTGGACCTTGTGGGTAACGTCTGGCAAATGACCAACGACATGTACAGCAATGGAAACTATTACTTTAGTATAATAAGGGGAGGGAGTTATTATAATCCCGATTCAAGCTGGTGGTATATCAGGGGCGGGCCCCAGCCGCTCGGGAATACCCAGATCATGCTGCACGTTTCCCAGGGATTTGACAGGAATGCAACAGTCGGCTTCAGGTGCGTGAAGGATATTGCCCCGGGATCGTTAAAACAGGGAAAATAGGGGGTCAGAACTCTATTCTGCCCGAACCGTTGCCCACGGAAGGCTGGTAAAAATCTGCATTAAGCCCCGTCTTACGGGTATATGCCTCCGTAATTGTATTGATGTATTCTTCAACGTGGTCTTTGTGAACGATTGAAACGGTACATCCGCCGAAACCTGCACCGGTCATTCTGGTTCCGAGTACCCCGGCTATCTTTCTGCCTTCATATACAAGTGTATCGAGCTCAATGCCTGTAACTTCATAATCCCCGCGCAATGAATCGTGCGACTGGTTCATCAGTTCGCCGAACCTTGCAATATTGTTCTCCTTTAGCACCTTTACAGCCTCAAGCACCCTCCCGTTCTCGGTGATCACGTGCCTGGCTCTCTTTAATACTATCTCATCCGGGATGTATTTATTAAGGAGAGCAAGTTCATCAGTTCCGGTTTCGCTCAGGTTCCTTATCTTTCTGTAAGCCTGAAGGTATTCAACAGCCTTGTCGCATTCGGCACGTCTTTCATTATATTTTGAATCGGTAAGGCCTCTGCGCTTGTTTGTATTGGTTATTATTAATGAGTAATCGCCAAGGATTAAAGGAACATTTTCATAATCGAGTGTATCGCAGTTCAGGAATATTGCATGATCCTTTTTGCCGAAACCCGAGGCAAACTGATCCATGATACCGCAGTTCATGCCGACAAAAATGTTTTCAGCTTTCTGCGAAAGTTTCACCAGGTCAATTAGAGCGAGTCCAGCCCCCGTAATCTCGTTAACAGCACAGGCAGTCACCATTTCAATTGAAGCTGAAGATGAAAGGCCGGCTCCGTTGGGGACATCTCCGTAAAACAGAAGATCTGAACCGGGAAGCAGATAACCCAGTTTTGCAAATTCATTTATTACTCCCAGCGGATAATTAACCCAGCTTCTTTCAATTCGTTTATACTCCTCTTTTACGGGAACCGAATGCTCTTCAGTGAAATTAAGGGTGCTGAACCTTATATTCTTCCCGCCGTTATTCCTGATCATCAGGTAGGTGCCGAAGTTGAGGGCGCATGGGAAGACAAAACCTCCGTTATAATCAGTATGTTCTCCTATAAGGTTTACACGGCCGGGTGAAAAAAAAAGGACAGGTTTGCTGTTCCTGTCTCCGTATTTGCCATAGAATGATTCGAGCATTCTCTCAATAATATTCCTCATACCTTCAGCTTTTTTTCAATTTCGTTAATCTGGGTTCTGAAGTGTTTGTCGGTGTCCATAAGGTTATTCACTGTTTTGCAGGCATGCAGCACTGTTGCGTGATCTTTTCCGCCTATTCTCGATCCGATACTGGCAAGAGAAGCTTTAGTAAGGTTTTTCGAGAAATACATTGATACCTGCCTTGCCTGAACAATCTCCCTTTTCCGGGTCTTTCCCTGCATTAATTCGACAGGTATTTTGTAATAATCGCAAACGACTTTCTGGATAAATTCAATTGTCAGCTCTTTTCTGGTTGAACTGACCAGTTTTTCAACCATCTTTCGTGCCAGTTCAACGGTAATCTCTTTCCTGTTAAGGGTTGATTGAGCGTAGAGGGAAATCAGTGCAGCTTCAAGCTCACGGATGTTGTTTGAAATGTTTTCCGCGAGGTATTCAAATATTTCCTCAGGCAGTTCAATGCCGTCATTATAGGCTTTTTTTCTCAGTATTGCCAGCCGCGTTTCGTAATCAGGTCTTTGGAGGTCGGCAATAAGACCCCATTTGAAGCGGGAGAGAAGACGCTGCTCCATACCCTGAAGCTCAACCGGAGGTTTGTCGCAGGTAAGAATAAGCTGTTTTCCCGACTGGTGAAGATGATTAAAAATATGGAAGAAGGTGTCCTGCGTCTTTTCCTTTCCTCCGAATTCGTGAACATCATCCAGAATAAGAACGTCAACCATCTGGTAGAAATGAAGGAAATCGTTCTTGTTGTTATTCCTTATCGACTCGGTAAACTGGGTCTGAAATTTGTTTGCGTTAACGTAGAGCACAATTTTATCCGGGTATCTTTCCTTGACAAGTATCCCGATGGCCTGTGCGAGATGCGTTTTGCCAAGACCCGAATCGCCGTAAATCATCATCGGGTTGAAGGCTGTTCCGCCGGGGTTTGTGCCCACGGCTATACCGGCCGATCGAGCAAGCCTGTTGCATTCGCCTTCAACAAAATTATTGAAGTTGTAGTCAGGATTAAGCTTTGGATCAAAATGGATTTTTTTTATCCCGGGAATAACAAACGGGTTTTTTATTGATGGCTGTGTAAGTTCAAAAGGAACCTGTACAGGTTTGTTGTTAAGTTCAGTCTTGTTTCTGGATGGATATTTTACAGTATAGGGTTTGCCGTCGGCATAAGACGCATTCTCCATTATTACATTATATTCGAGTTTGGCATCGGCGCCTATCTCTCTCCTGATAGTCTTCCTCAGTATATCAATATACTGTTCCTCGAGGTACTCGTAAAAAAACGGACTCGGTACCTGAATGGTTAATACGTTGTTTTCAAGTTTAAGCGGGACAATAGGTTCAAACCAGGTTTTATAACTGACCGACGGAATAATATCCCTGATGATTTTGAGACAATTTTTCCAGACTTCAGTATGAGATTTGTTCATAGTTTTTTTGTTACAGAGTTAGGCCTTTTTTTGAGTTCATCCAGAAAGCAATATTTGCAAAAAAAATCCCGAAAAAAAAATTTTTTTTACTTGATTTTTATAAAAAAAATCTATGGTTTTAGTGTTCAGTAAGTTATGTTGAAAAATTTTTTTATCATTTGTAATGAATTGTATATCAGCATAATAAAATTAACAATCATTGTTTCAGAATGTATTACAATTCATTACAAAAAATAGTAAAAAAATGAACTCAACGCAATAAAAAGTAGTACAATTTTGAACGGTGTTTTCTCAGGACAGTAATGGTTTTGTAATCTTATCGTTACAATCCTGAAATATGAGTGTAACTATTTTCTGCCAAATAATGAGAAATGTACATATCTTTTTGGATTCTCCCTCAGATCAGTGAGTAGCCTGTCGAGACTGGCAAGGCTGGAGGTAAGATTGCTGTAAAGAGAATCGTTTGTGACAAACTGGCCTGCGCTGCCTTTACCCTCGTTTATGTTTTCGAGCAGCTTCTTTGTTTCCATAAGACTCATTCTCAGTCCTGATATTGCTCCGTAAATATCGGCCGCCGCCAGGGAATCGGTTATCGTCCTGAAATTACCGATCGCTGTGTCAATTCTGCCGGAGTTGGCAGATATTGTTGATGTGAAAGCTGACAGGTCTGCTATGATTTTTTTCAGATCCTTCTCGCCCGAACCGAGTACGTCTGAAACGCTTGCGGTCGTATTATTAAGATTTGCCATGCTTCCGCGCAGGTCTTTGGTAAACTCAGGTGTAAGTATCTGGTTTATCCCCGTGATTGCCGAATCAAGATTCGAAATCAGGTTTGAAATTTTATCCTTAACGGGTATGAATTCATTCTCAATAAGTTCAAAAAGAGATGCGGCCAGTTTGCCCGGTATGGTGTCTCTGTTGGTGTAAAACCCCGGTCCCTGACCAAACAGAATCCTGATTTTCATTCCGGCAATAAGTGATGCCGGCGTAATTTCGGCAATGCTGCCGGTGGGCAGCTTGTAATCTTTTGAAATGGATAATTCGACAAAGATTCTTCCCGACCCGTCATTTACAAGATGGATCGATTGTACGACGCCGGCTTTGAATCCGCTGATCTCAACCGGATTCGATTCAGTAAGTCCGCCTATGTCATTATATAATACGTAATAGCTGGCAGTGGATGTAAAAAGATCCTTTCCCTTCAGATAATTATACAGATAAATAAACGCCAGAATTGTGACGAGCGCAACAGCTCCGACTTTAACTTCATTTCTGATTTTCAATCCCATCCCGGAGTATTATTTGTTTCTTGTTTCCTTGATAGCTTCCTGCAAAGGTACTATTTTGTTTTCTTTTACCGCTATTACAAAAGCATCAGGAAATATTGCCTCGAGTTTTTTCCTGTGTTCGAGAGCTCCCTGGTAATCATAGAACTTTCCTGAAGCATAACGGTAACGGTTACCGAAATAAATTTCTGTAATATCCTTCAGATTTCTGAAATTTTTGGGATCGGTTGGTATTTTTTTCGATGATGAAACAATCTGTACCATAAAAGTTATCTGTCCGGCTCCCGTAGCTGACGCTTTAACTGCAGCCGTTACATCATCTGTCCCTTCAACTCTCACAGCCGATATCCCTGTTTTTTTGTCAACCTCATTTATGTAGTCTTTTACGGATTTATAAAGTGCATCAGCCAGTCCATCCTGGCCCGCTTTGGAATTAAGGAATTTTTCTTCATTTGCATTCGAAATGAAACCCAGTTCTGTCAGTACACTTGGCATGGTTGTCATATACAGTACCCAGAAACCGGCCTGTTTTACTCCCCGGTCATATCTGTTTACCTGGGTTTTGAACTGCGTCTGTATCTTTGAAGCCAGATTGGTGCTCTGCTCAAAATATGCCGATTGCATCAGGGTGAAAATAATATACGACTCAGGCGACTTGGGGTCGAACCCTTCATATTTGGTGGTATAGTCTTTTTCAAGCAGGATCACTTCATTTTCTTTCATTGCAACCTCCAGGTTCTCCTGATCTTTGTGAACACCCATGACATACGTTTCAGCACCGTAGGTGCTTTTGAGGGGGTGTGAGTTGGCATGAATGGATATGAATAAATCAGCCTTGCTCTTATTGGCAAGGTTCGCCCTGTCGGCAAGATCCATAAATACATCCGTTTTACGGGTATAAATTACTTTTGCGTTCTTTATATTCTCTTCGATGAGTTGTCCCGTCTTGAGTGCAACGGCAAGATTTATGTTTTTTTCATAGCTGAAAGTACCCACAGCTCCGGGGTCACGCCCGCCATGACCGGGATCAAGAACAATTACCCATGTCTCCTTTTCAGGTATTACCGGTTTTGATCCTCCTGAAACAATGAAAACAATAATAATTAAAAATAATCCGGCACCCCTTAAAATACCCTTACTCCGTATCCCGTTTTTATTCCGGCTTATCATTAATTGTTGATTAAATGTTATAGTTTTGCTGACAGCTTTTAACCGGCAACAGACAAAAATAGAATTTTAACTTGTATTTTTTAAACGTGAAAAGGTTCACGGTAGTGTTAATGGTGTTGTGGTCCTCTTTCAGCCTCTATGGTCAGGAAGAGGTTAATATCCCTGATACTCTGTTGCTTATCAGTAATGACAGAATTACCGACACCATTATAAGACAGTTGAAAATTTCACCTGATGCGGTTGATAAAACCATTACGCATAACGCGAAAGGTTACAGGCGGGCTGATATGGCCAACAAGCGGGTTTATCTTGTCGATGAAGCCGAAGTAACCTACGGAGATATTGTTCTCAAGGCAGATTCAATAGTACTTAACACCGAAACCGGAGTGGTGTATGCTTCCGGGAAACCCGACTCAACAGGAAAAATATCAGGCCGGCCGGTTTTTAAACAGGGTGAGGAATCTTTTGAATCTGAAGCACTTGAATTTAATTTCAAAACAAAGAAGGGCAGGGTCTTTAACCTGATGACCAAACAGGAGGAAGGATACCTGAGAAGCAAAGTCACCAAACGCCTCGACGACGGAAGCCTGAATATTGGCATGAGTACCTATTCAACATGCGACGCTGACCCTCCGCACTTCTATGTCGCATTCAATAAAGCCAAGGTCGTGCCGGGAAAGAAGATCGTTACCGGCCCGGCATACCTGGTCCTGGAAGGAATTCCCCTTCCCCTGGTTATACCGTTCGGTTACTTCCCCCTATACCGGAAAAACACGGCATCTTCGGGCATAATTATGCCAAAGGTTGGACAAACCTATGAACTGGGATACTCACTGCGCGACGGCGGATACTATTTCGCCATCGATGACAATTTCGACCTTTCACTTACCGGGACGATCTATACAAACGGAACCTGGATGCTTAATGCCGCGTCGACATATATTAAAAGGTATAAATACTCGGGAAGAATCTCTTTCAGTTTCGCGAATAACATCAGCGGTCACAAAGGACTTCCTGATTACACAAAATCAAGAAATTACAGGATCGACTGGAATTATAACCAGGACCCCAAAGCAAGCCCCGGATCGAGATTCTCGGCAAGTGTAAATATGAGTTCAAGCTCATTCGACAGGCAGAACAGTTACATACCCGCCGAACACGTAAATACAACCCGCCAGTCGAGTATCAGCTATTCAAAGACATGGGAGGGAACACCTTTTAACTTTTCAACCAGCCTTAACCACAGTCAGAATATGCAGAATAAGACAGTAAGCCTTAATCTGCCGAGGGCTCAGTTCTCAATGTCAAGAATATATCCATTGAAAAGCAGAAACAGGGTAGGCCCGTCACGCTGGTATGAAGACCTTCAGTTCCAGTACTCCGCCTCAATTGACAACCAGGTGCAGAATATCCGCGACAGCCTTCTTTTTACCAGGGAAGTGTTTGACAATATGAGGAGTGGTTTCAAACACGAAGCACCCCTGAGCCTTCAGATAAGACCGTTTAAGAAAATGCCGGGCTTCACCATCTCTCCGCAGGTGTCATACTCCGGAGTGTTATATCTGCAGAAATACAATAAGCAGTATGTTGCCGATTATTTTGACCCTGAACTGAATCAGACCAGGCCGGCGGTAATAACAGATACCATCAGGGGACTCTTTTACGGGCAGTCTGTAACTGCTTCAGTAAGTACCGGTTTAAGTCCGCAGCTGTACGGACTATACCAGTTTAAACCTGGTTCCAGGGTTGAAGCAATCAGACATGTGATGAGACCTTCCGTTTCATTCAGCTATGTTCCTGTTATTAAGGGACTGACAACAGATATGTACAGAGAGTATACCGATACCGCAGGCATCCGGCACAGGTATTCCATTTTCGAAGGTAACATCTTCGGAACACCTTCCCTTGGAAGCAGAAGCGGCGGTTTAAATTTCAGCGTAAGTAACATTGTTGAAGCAAAAATTTACAATAAAAACGACACCACCGGCAAACCCTCCAAGGTAAAACTGATTGAAAACCTGAGTGCCGCAACTTCCTATAACATTTTTGCCGACAGTCTGAGGTGGGCCCCGGTCACAATGAGTTTCAGAACCACCCTGTTCAATAATGTAAGCGTTGCTGCCGGAGGATCCTTCTCCCTTTACGGCTACGACAACTACGGAAGAATAATAAATAAATTTTATGTCAGGCAGACCGGAAAACTTTTACGCCTGACGGGACTCAACATGAGCTTCGACCTGGATGTAAACAGGCTGCTGACAGGCAAAAAATCATCTGACCAGACCCCTGTGATGCCGGCAAGGCAGGAAAGAACAATAAGTGGCGGTGAGGATGTTATGAATGATGAAAGAAACGTTCCAACCGGCAATACCGGGATTCTCAGGGACGAATACGGGTATAACAGGTTTGACATGCCCTGGACAATGCGGATGGCTTATAACCTAAACTATACCAAAACAATAAATAAAGGTATCTTATCACAGACTCTCGCCATACAGGGTGATGTGGCCGTTACGAAAAAAACAAGGATTACATATACCACCGGTTATGATGTTAAACAAAAGCAGATTACCATGACGTCAATCGGAATATACAGGGATCTGCATTGCTGGGACATGAGTTTCGACTGGATTCCGGTCGGTTCCATGAAAAGCTGGTATTTTACAATAAAAGTCAAAGCTTCTGTCCTTGCCGACCTAAAATATGAACGGAGAAAAGATTTCCGCGACCAGAATTTCTAACTGCTAACTTATTCAGAATAAATGCTATGAAGAAAATCATTACCACTCAGGCCGCACCCTCGGCAGTCGGCCCCTACAGCCAGGCAGTCGAGGTAAACGGAACCCTTTTTATTTCGGGACAGATACCTCTCGATCCTTCCACAGGGAAGATAATCAGCGGAGGCATTGCCGAACAGACCGAACAGGTGCTCAGAAATGTCGGTGCAATTCTTGAAGCAGCCGGATACACCTACGAAGATGTCGTAAAATCGACCTGCTTTCTTAAAGACATTTCGGATTTCAAAGCGATGAATGAGGTCTATTCCCGGTTTTATCCTTCAAATCCACCGGCCAGATCAGCCTTTGCAGTTAAGGATATTCCCCTGGGAGCCCTGATCGAAATTGAGACTATTGCAATGAAATAATATTCCGGTATTGCCAACGCCAGTAAAATCAACCTGAAACAATAATCAACCGCCATGAAAAACATAATGATTCCCTTAGTCCTCATGCTGACGGTCTCTCTCTCTTCCTGCACAGATAAATCTGCGGATAAAGTTGCAGGGAAAAGGGTTGTCACACTGAGCACTACACCTGCATCCCGACCCTACAGCCCCGCTGTCGAAGCCGGAAATATGCTTTTCGTTTCAGGCCAGATAGCTGTTGATCCCGTCACCGGCAAACTGATCGAAGGCGGTATCGAAGAGCAAACCCGGCAGGTACTTGAAAACCTGACGAAGGTTATCGAAACGGCGGGCTACAAACGGGAAAATGTAGTCAAATGCACAGTACTGATGACTGACATCACCCATTACCAGGTAATGAATAAAATTTATATGGAGTTTTTTCCCTCGGAACCGCCCGCAAGGGCAGCATTTGCCGTAAAAGACCTTCCGATGGGAGCGCTTATTGAGATTGAGGCAATCGCCGTCAGGTAGTGTTCCTTCTGACTTTTTTATTCAGCTATTACCTCAAACTCGATCTCAGCCTTTACTTCGCGGTGAAGCCTGACAACTGCTTTGTAGGTACCGACTTCCTTTATCTGATCTTCAGGAATAGTTATATTCTTGCGGTCGATATCGAAACCTTTTTCGTGAAGTGATTCCGCAATCTGTATCGTGTTGACCGATCCGAATATTTTTCCGGTACTGCTTGTCTTTGCTCCGATAACAAGTTTAAGGCCATTCAGTTTTCCTGCTAGCTCAAGAGCTCCCTGTTTAATCTTCTCTTCCTTGAAGGCCCTCTGTTTCAGGTTCTCTGCATGAACTTTCTTTGCCGAAGGGGTTGCCATCACGGCCATGCCTTTAGGAATAAGAAAGTTACGGCCGTAGCCATCTTTGACTTTTATAATATCATCCTTATGTCCCAGTTTGGGTATATCCTGCAATAAAATAACTTCCATCGATGCCTCCTTATTATTTTAAAAGGTCAGTAACGTAAGGTAATAACGCAATATGTCTTGCTCTCTTAATGGCTTTTGCCACTTTCCGCTGGTATTTAAGTGAAGTTCCTGTAAGCCTGCGCGGAAGAATCTTACCCTGTTCATTAAGGAATTTCTTCAGGAATTCAGGATCCTTGTAATCGATATACTTGATCCTGTTCTTTTTAAACCTGCAGTATTTCTTCTTTTTGATCTCAACACTCGGGGGTGTTAAATATCTGATTTCTGATTCATTCTGTGCCATCTCTTATTCCTCCATTACTTTTTCAGCTTCTTTCTGCTTCCTTTTCTTATTGGCATACTCAACAGCATACTTATCCATTCTGAACGTGAGATACCTGATAATCCTTTCATCTCTTCTGTACTGAAGCTCAAGCTTCTCTACAATATCGCCGGGTCCCCTGAACTCGATCAGATAATAAAACCCCGTGGATTTTTTCTTGATCGGGTATGCAAGTTTCTTAAGACCCCAGTTTTCCTCATGTACAAGTTCACCACCATTTTCGGTGATGATCTTCTTAAATTTCTGTACCGCTTCCTTCATCTGGTTCTCAGATAAAACGGGAGTTGCAATGAAAACGGTTTCGTAATGATTCAACATAAATGTCTTTAATTAATTAATAGTTAATTGGCTCGCAAAAGTACAATATTTTTACAATTTACAAAAAGAGATTAACCGAAAATTTTCCCGGGCCCTGTTTTATACCTTTTTCAATAATTTTTCAACACTGTTCAGTTCAGGCATCCTTTTTATTTATCTTTGTTTTGTTAAGGTAGCAGCAAATAACAACAGGGAAGTAAGTTAATGGATAACTTTATTGTTTCAGCGAGAAAATACAGGCCTGCCACGTTTGACATGGTGGTCGGACAATCTTCCGTTGTCAGTACGCTGAAAAACGCAATAAGAACCCGACAGATAGCACACGCATACCTTTTCTGCGGCCCGAGAGGAGTAGGGAAGACAACCTGTGCAAGAATTTTTGCCAAAACCATTAATTGTCTTAATATCACCGAAAACGGTGAAGCCTGCGACAAATGCGAATCATGCGTTTCTTTCAACTCACTGAGGTCATTCAATATCCATGAACTTGATGCTGCATCCAACAACAAGGTCGAAGATATCAGGCTGCTCACCGATCAGGTAAGAATACCCCCGCAGATCGGAAAATTCAGCATCTACATAATAGACGAGGTTCACATGCTCTCATCGGCAGCTTTTAACGCTTTCCTTAAAACCCTCGAGGAACCTCCGGCCCATGCAATTTTTATCCTCGCAACAACAGAAAAGCACAAGATTATTCCAACTATCCTTTCCAGATGCCAGATTTTCGACTTCCAGAGAATCAGGATAGAAGATATGGTGGCAAGACTGAAGTATGTCGCAGATAATGAATCTGTAAAGGCGGACGAGCATGCACTCCATATTATTGCGCAGAAAGCCGACGGGGCAATGAGAGACGCACTCTCAATCTTTGACCAGATTGTAAGTTACAGCGGAAGGGAGATTACTTATGAAAAGGTAATTGAAAATCTGAATGTTCTGGATTATGAATATTACTTCAGAACAGTTGATGCGGCACTTGAAGGAAACGTCTCGAAAATTTTGCTGATATTCAATGATGTTATCGCAAGGGGATTCGACGGTCATAACTTTATCGCAGGTCTTAACAGCCACCTCAGAAACCTCCTTGTGAGCAAGGATGAGGCAACCATAACCCTGCTCGACACCGCACCTACCGTAAGGGAAAACTATATAAGGCAGGCACGTAAATGCACCAGGGAATTTCTCTATCAGGCCCTCGAAACCGGAAGCACTTGCGATACCGGTTATAAAACAAGCAGAAACCAGCGGTTGCATGTGGAAATAACACTTGTCAGACTTTGCAGACTGAATGCCGCTGAGAATCAGGTTGAAGAAAAAAAAAAGCCTGAACTGAAACCGGAAAAGTCACCACCTGAACCGGTCGCCGGACCAAATCCAGGTTTATATCCTAAAGTCGCTGAAAAACCTAAAAAGATTCCCGGGAATGAAAAACCAGTCCCGGAGTCAAAAGAAGAAGAGAAAAGATCCGTATCCATAAAAGACCTTTTATCCTCACCGGTAGATGAAAATTCAAAGCATGAGGAATATAACGGAGCGGATTCAGACACGGTACAGGAACAGAGCCGGACGGGTTTTGCAAAATTAACAGGCGGGGAATTTGAAAAGGCGTGGAAGACGGTTTGCGAAAAATTCAGGGAAGAAGGACCAAGAATCTCCGGCATGTTTAAATCAATAACCCCCGAAGTACATAACGATAATGTTGTTACTCTCCATATGAATAACATCCCTCAAAGGGATCTTTTTATTAATAATTATAAGCTGAAAGTCATCTCAATGCTCGAGGAAGTTTTCGGCAGGGCTTCTTTTACAATGGAAGTGGCGGTGGATAATTCCGAATCAGAAGGAATCATTTATTCAGACGAGCAGAAATATAATTACCTCTCATCCAGATACCCGATGATTAAGGAGTTGCGAAAAACATTTAACCTTGATTTTGAATGATTGATTTTTCATTCCGTCGCAGAAAGCCCCGAATGAGCCGGGCTGACACCGATAAAAGCCTTCTGGATTATCTCTTCAGGGAATCAAGGGCGATGCTCAGCATTATTGACAGGGATGGCAGATATGTGACGGTTAACCCTGTCTTTTGCAGCTACCTGAAAGTAAAGGAAGAGGAAATAACAGGCAGGCACCTCTCAGACCTCTGGGGAAAGGAAACATTTAAAAACATAATTGCCGCCAAACTGCAAACATGCTTTTCCGGACAGACAGTCAGGTACCAGGCTGATTTTAATATAGGTTCATCGGAAGAAAAGTACTTTGAAGTAACTTTCTATCCTCTGAAAAACCAGTCGGGAGAGATTGTTAATGTACTGGCCGAAAGCCTCGACATAACGGAACTGAAGTTATCACTGCGGGAAGCAACCCGGAAAGAGGAAGACATTAAAAGGCTGGAAATGACTGTGCCGGTGGGACTGCTCAGGTGCAAACCGGACGGAACAATCGTGCATTTCAATGATAATTTTATTAAACTGATTGAATGCGATAATCCGGACCATCTGGAGGGTGTCAGCTTAAGGGATTTTTATTCCGATAAATCCCTTTTCGATATTCATCTGATGCAAATGAGGCAGGGAGAGATCATAACCTTCAGCCGGGTCCCGCTTGTCACCCTGAGCAACAGGGAAATAAAATGCAGAATAAACGGCTATGCAGTAACTGATTATGATAATCCGGACATTCAATGGTTCGATTTTGCCTTTGAAGATGTCTCCAGGGAGGTTATGCTGGAAAACCGGCTTTTACAGGCAAAGAAACTGGAGACAATCGGCTCCCTCGCCGGAGGAATTGCACACGATTTTAACAACCTGCTGGGGTCAATCCTCGGATTTACGGAAATGCTGGGTGATGAATTAAAAGACAATAAAAGCGCATACGATATCACCGGAAAAATTCTCAAAGCCGGTACAAGGGCAAAGGAACTCACAAACCAGCTGCTTACTTTCTCCAGACAGGTTGAACAGAAAAAAGTACCTGTCAGGGTCAGTGACATTCTCGGGGAAGCTCTCAGCGTCGTTTCTTCTTTGATAAAAACAGGAATGACGGTGAGGGAAAGGATCGAAAGCAGCGAAGTGACGGTATCGGCCGATCCAACCCAGCTTTTCAGGGTTTTTCTTAACCTGATGACCAATGCTGTGCAGGCTATGGAAAAAACCGGCGGAACGCTTACAGTAACTCTTGATATCGCCGGTGGCCAGGTATTCAGAAACGAAACGGGTAAAGATAATTCATCCGACCGGTATGCCCTTGTCAGGATTGAAGATACCGGCATAGGAATGGATGATGCTGTAATAAGCAGGATTTTTGAACCCTATTTTACCACAAAGGAACTAGGGAAAGGAACAGGCCTCGGACTCTCTGTCGTTTATGGCATTGTAACCGACCTTGAAGGCGAACTTGCCGTAAAATCGGTGAAGGGAAAAGGTTCCGTGTTTTCGGTTTTCATTCCTGCAATCGCCGAAGTACCCGGCGAGCCATTTACAAATACCACCGATTCTGTCAGAATTATGTTCATCTCCGGCGACAGCCATGAATCCAGAATTCTGTCAGGCGCTTTAAAGCAATCGGGATACACGGTCCAGAATGTCACCGGAAAGGATGAATTCCTAAATATTGAAAATGAAAGGCTGGCGAATATCAATATAATCATTTATGCCTGCGAGGAGGGAGTGATAAGTCAGCCTGACTTTTATGCAAAATTCATTGACGGCAATCTGAAAATTCCGGTAATTTTTATTGCCGGCAGCCAATGTGATATATCAGGGGAAAAATTATTAAATTCGGGGATCGCAAAGCATGTTTTATTTAAACCTGTATCGCTGCGCGAAATTATTACTGCAATACAACTTATTTAATAGTTTTTCTTATATGGATGTAATAATGATTGTTGAGGACGATATCAGTATGAGAGAAATGCTGACTGAGGCTCTTACCAGACGAAAATACAAAGTAATTGTAGCCGAAAACGGTCGCGAAGCCCTCCTGAAATTCAAGTCTTCCTTAACCAGTCTCGTAATTACCGATATCCTGATGCCTGATGAAGACGGGCTGAAGGTTATTATGAAGTTAAAGGAGATGAACCCGGATTTAAAGATTATTGCCATTTCGGGAGGAGGAAAGGCGGGTCCCGGTAATTACCTGAGCCTTGCAAAAGCCCTCGGCGCTAATGAAATCTTTACAAAACCTTTCCCTCTCAAAGCACTTATCGACAAAACCGAAGAACTTCTGAGAAGTGAACAATCAGGATAAACGGATGTTATCTTAATGAAATACCTTAAATATTACATATATGAACAAGAAAATAGAAGATCTTTGCAACAGGCAGGTTGAAAGAGAAGGTTATTCCTCAAATCTTTACCTTGCCATGGCTTCATGGGCCGAAAACAAGGGATACCCCGGTATAGCTGCATGGCTTTATGCCCAGGCGGAGGAGGAAAGAATTCATTTCCTGAAATTCATTAAGTATATAAATGAAAGAGGGGGACATGCTGTCATCCCGGCATTTAAGCAGCCCCCTGTGGAGTATAAAAATGTTCAGAAGTTATTTGATGAAGTCCTTAAGCATGAACAATTTATCACATCAAGCATCAATGAGATTGTTGCTGCTACCCTCACAGAGAAGGATTTCAATACAAACAATTTCCTGCAATGGTTCCTTACAGAGCAGGTGGAAGAAGAAGCTTCGGTAAGAACCATTATCGACAAACTGAAAATGGTCGGTGCGGAAAGCCTTTATATTTTCGACAGGGATATTATTACCCTCCGCACACCGGCGACGGGTCAGGCTGCCGGATAGACTTTTACAGGATTGAAAAAGGGTTGCCTCTTAATCCTTTTGTGCCTTTCTGAGGTATATTTTACCCATGCTGCCGGCCAGGACATAATCAGAAAAACAGATCTTAAGACTGTTTGCTACGCCGGCACAAGGGTAAACAGGATTTATATTCCTCCTCCTGAAGAATTTTACAGGAAGGAGGGAGGAGCGAAAATCACGGTTAATTACACAGGGTTTAACTCACTTGCAAAGGGTGCATTTCAGTATGCAGTATCAATATTGTCGTCGATACTGCCTGAAAATGCATCCTTTAACATTAAGGCAGTCTTTGAGCCTTTATCTGATCCGAATGTGCTCGCACAGGCTTCCGCAACATATTTTATGAAGGGATCGGCAATAAACGCCTTTGATCCACTGGCTTATTATTCCGCACCTCTTGCAGAAAAAATCTCAGGCATAAGTTTTAACGACATTTCAGAGCCGGATGTTGAAATATCTGTAAACAGCCTCGTTACCTGGTATTCAGGCACATCAGGCGACACGCCGTCATCCATGTATGACCTTGTCACCGTGGTGCTTCATGAACTCATTCACGGACTCGGATTTTTCGACAGCTACAGGGTGGTTGATTCCGTTGGTGCCTATGGTTTTTACGGCACCCCTGTAATCTACGATAAATTCGTTGTAAACAACAATTATAAAAGCCTGACAGATACCCTGATCTACCCGAATCCGTCGGGTAAACTTAAGACAGAGCTTACCGGGAATAAAGTATTTTTTTTCGGACCTGTGGTAAATGCACTGAATAACGGAACCGGAATAAAACTTTTTGCCCCCTCCGAATGGAACAATGGTTCGAGCATCGCTCATTTCGATGAATCTTTCACGCCTCAAGCCGATGCACTGATGACTCCGTACATCGACAGGGGAGAGGCTATTCATTCTCCCGGAAAACTTGCACGCGCCCTGCTCGGTGAAATAGGGTGGATAAACACCGGTTTTATTCATAAAAGATTGTCCGATACCGAAGATACTCTTGAATTCGTTGACCTTAAAACAAAGATTGTCTCCGATACCGTTTACATTGCAGGCAGCGCCGGTGTTGCCTGGTATTTCGGCGATCAGGGCGTCAGAGATACAATTTACCTCAGCCCAACCGGCGAAGAGGATACATTTGCCGCAAGCATCCCGGTTACGGAATACAATACCTCATTCAGCTATTCATTCTTTGTAAAAGACTGCTTTGGCCGTATTTTCAGGCTTCCGTCAGCTGCCGACCCGGCAATGTACCGGATATTTATAGGCACGGATACGGTAAAACCTGTTATTAAACACACCCCGCCGGAACTGGTTTTCAGTATCTCACCGTCAGTCATTATTGCGGTAAATGCAGATGACAACATAGGCATTGATACCGTATACCTTGAATATGAGATAAATGACGGAGCTACTTTCGCTGCCGGGATGCAAAGGCAGAATGATAATAAATTTATGGCAGACATTGATCTGACCTCACTGGGCCTTAACGAAGGAGATACAATAAAATACCGGATCACGGCAATTGACAAATCACGGGAAGAAAACATGAAAACGGTTCCCGAAAGCGGTTTTTACAAAATTCCTGTCGAAAAGGTTTTAATGCCTTCGGCTTCTTATTCCACTGATTTCTCCGATGCACAGGGAATATTTATTAACCGCGGGTTTGAAATTACTGCGCCATCCGGTTTTGCCGGTCCCGCACTGCATACTCGTCACCCCTACGAAAGCCCGGAAAAGGACAATGAAAAAATTGAATATATTTCAATACTTAAGGTGCCCATCAAAATAGACCGTTCGGGATTAGCCGTCAGATATGATGAAATCGTGCTGGTTGAACCCGGTGAAGAGGGTTCAGTATTCGGATCGGAGGATTTTTATGATTATGTGATAATTGAGGGATCAACCGATTTCGGAAACAGCTGGTTCCCTCTGACCGATGGCTACGACAGCAGAGTATCCTCAGTGTTCCTAAATGCATACAACAGCTCTGTAAGCGGAATGAATTCGACTTACCAGGGCAGACAATCAATGTTCAGGGGGAAAATATTTACAGCAGGCACCTCGGGGAAAATATCAGTCGGCGATACCCTGATGATTCGCTTCAGACTGTTCTCCGATCCCTATGCCCACGGATGGGGCTGGGCCATAGATAACCTGGAAGTAAAAAGCTTAACAACCTCTGTAACACCGGTTAGAGTTAATTCAATGAATGTATATCCAAATCCGGGCAACGGCATGATTTATTTCACACCGGCCCGCGATGACACCGGCGGTATTGTTGAATGCACGGTTCGTTCATTATCGGGTATCGAAATAAAATCCTGCATATTCGACGGCGGAAATGGTTTCTCACTGGATATAACTGATCAGCCTGCAGGCGTTTATCTCATAAGCATAAGGTCAGGTAAGTCTGTTGCTGCCATAAAATATGTAAAGGTGAATTAACCCTGCGACTGCCGGGCCGGCATCGGTTTACGTCATCTCCTCAATTATTTTATGGGTAAATAAATAAAATAATCTAATTTTGCCGGATAATCCGAAAATTCGTATTTCACGAGATGAGCATAATTACAAAAATACTCGGCCTGTTTCTGGGCAATAAATATGAAAGAGACATCAAAGAGATAACCCCTTTTGTTGAAAAAATACACAGGGAATATGAATTATTGAAGAATCTTTCCAATGATCAGCTCAGGCAGAAATCTGATGAACTGAGAGCGGGCATTCATGAAGACCTTAAAGAAGATGAAGCGGAAATTGCAGCTCTTCGTGCAAAGGCCGAAGCAGAAGAGGACGTGTATCTGAAAGAGGAGTTATACAATGAAGTCGACAAGCTGGATAAGCAGCTTGAAAAGAAACTTGAGAGTGTCCTCGACAAGTACCTGCCGCTCGCATTTGCCATCGTTAAGGATACCGCCAGGCGTTTCAAGGAAAACAGCGAACTGGAAGTGACGGCAAGACAATACGACCGCGACCTGGCTGCCAAAAGACCCTCGGTTAAAATCAAAGGAGACAAAGCAGTATGGAGCAACAGGTGGATGGCAGGCGGCAACGAAATAACCTGGGATATGGTTCATTTTGATGTTCAGCTCTTCGGCGGCGTCGCTCTTCATAAAGGTAAAATTGCCGAAATGGCAACCGGCGAAGGTAAAACTCTGGTGGCAACTCTTCCCGTTTTCCTGAATGCAATGGCAGGAAGAGGTGTTCATATTGTTACCGTTAATGACTACCTGTCGAAACGTGACTCAGAATGGATGGGACCGATATTTGAATTTCACGGCCTGTCGGTTGACTGCATCGATAAACACCAGCCAAATTCGCCCGAACGACGCAAAGCTTACCTGGCCGATGTAACATATGGTACAAACAATGAGTACGGCTTCGATTACCTGAGGGATAATATGGCCGTTAACGCCGAAGATCTTGTTCAGAGAAAACACCATTATGCCATTGTTGACGAGGTTGACTCGGTACTGATTGATGATGCACGCACCCCGCTGATCATTTCAGGGCCTACAGCCCAGGCTGATAACCAGCAGTTCGATGAGTTTAAACCCAAAGTGGAAAAACTTGTCAGCGCTCAGAAAAAACTCGTGACGCAGATTCTTGCCGATGCTAAAAGACTTATAGCCGAAGGCAATACGGAACAGGGAGGAATGCTGCTGCTGAGAGCCTATAAGGGATTGCCAAAAAACAACGCACTGATAAAGTTCCTCAGCGAGGAGGGAAACAAGTCCCTGCTTATTAAGACCGAGAACTTTTACATGCAAAACAACAGCAAGGAGATGCCAAAGGTAACAGAGGAACTTTACTTTGTTATCGATGAGAAAGCCCATAGCATCGAACTTACCGAAAAAGGAATCGATCTGATATCAACCTCTGTGGAAGACGCAAGCTTTTTTATTCTCCCCGATGTGGGCTCAAAGCTGGCAGAACTTGAAAAATCGGGTCTTTCAGAAAGAGAAAAAATCAAGGCTAAGGATGAGATTCTCCAGGATTATTCAGTTAAGTCCGAAAGGGTCCATACCATGTCACAGCTCCTCAAGGCATATACTCTGTTCGAAAAGGACGTGGAGTATGTGGTCCTTGACAACAAGGTAAAGATTGTTGATGAACAAACCGGACGCATTCTCGAAGGAAGAAGATATTCCGACGGTCTTCACCAGGCTATTGAGGCAAAGGAGAACGTTAAGGTTGAAGCCGCCTCCCAGACCTACGCTACAATTACCCTGCAGAACTACTTCAGAATGTACCATAAGCTGGCAGGTATGACAGGTACCGCCGAAACCGAAGCAGGTGAATTCTGGGATATTTACAAACTTGATGTCGTGGTAATCCCGACCAACGTGCCCTGCATAAGGGACGACAGGGAAGATATTGTTTATAAGACAAAAAGGGAGAAATATAACGCCATCATAGATGAGATTTACAAACTCAACAGCCAGGGACGTCCCGTGCTGGTAGGCACAACTTCCGTGGAAATATCCGAACTGCTGAGCAGGATGCTGAAGATGAAAGGACTGAAGCATAATGTGCTTAATGCGAAACTTCATCAGCGCGAAGCAGAAATTGTCGCCGAAGCTGGTAAAACTGGGACAATAACCATTGCCACCAACATGGCAGGAAGAGGAACAGATATTAAACTTACTCCCGAAACAAGAAAAGCCGGAGGTCTGGCAATAATAGGATCTGAGAGACACGAATCAAGAAGAGTCGACCGTCAGCTGAGAGGACGCTCGGGCAGACAGGGAGATCCAGGTTCATCACAGTTCTTCGTGTCGCTCGAGGATGAACTGATGAGGCTCTTTGGCTCGGAAAGAATAGCCGGCATAATGGACCGCCTTGGACTTAAGGATGGTGAGATGATCCAGCATCCGATGATTACCAAATCAATCGAAAGAGCACAGAAAAAGGTCGAGGAAAATAACTTCGGAATAAGGAAAAGACTGCTGGAATACGACGACGTGATGAACTCCCAGCGCGAGGTGATTTATAAAAGACGCCGTCATGCCCTCCTTGGTGAGAGACTGTCGGTCGATATCGCCAATATGATGTACGACGTAACCGCAAGCCTTGTCGATTATTACCAGAGCCAGGGCGATTTTGAGGAGTTTGAATTCGACCTTATACGGTCATTCTCGATGGACTCCCCTGTGACAAGAGAGCAGTTCCTGCAGAAAAACGTTTCGGAACTTACTGATACCTTATATAAAAAACTGCTGGAGGTTTACAAAAGAAAGGAGGAGGCAATAGCCGCTCAGGCTTATCCTGTCCTAAAAGACGTTTATGACCGCATGGCTCATGTTTACGAGAATGTGGTGGTGCCTGTTTCAGACGGGGTTAAGGTCTTTCAGGTAATTGCAAATCTTAAACTTACGGCTGATACCAAAGGCAAAGAGATTGTAAGGGCTTACGAAAAAACTGTCGTACTTGCAACAATCGATGAAGCGTGGAAGGAACATCTGAGAGAGATGGACGATCTTAAGCAGTCGGTGCAGAATGCCACCTATGAACAGAAAGACCCTCTGCTGATATATAAGTTTGAGTCATACGAACTCTTTAAGGCAATGATCAATAAGATCAACAAGGATATCGTAAGCACGCTGATGAAGGGTTTCATTCCTGTTCAGGATCCTGAACAGGTGAGGGAAGCTGAGAGGAGAAGACAGATTGACACGAGCAGACTGAGAGAATCAAAAAGTGACTTCTCGCAATACAGCAGCACGGGCGGTCAGCCGGGTGGCCCGCGCAAAACCGAACCGGTCAGGGTTGAAAAGAAAGTCGGACGAAATGATCCCTGTCCATGCGGAAGCGGGAAGAAATACAAACAGTGCCACGGAAAATTCGACTCTGCAGGGTCATCGCCAACACCTGCAGTCTGATTCCGCTACTTCAGCTCTTCCATCGCTTTCCTGAACCGGGTAAAGGTGTGATTGCTGACTGGAACAAGTGGTAATCTGAGATTATTCTGGCATAAGCCCATTATACTCAGTGCTGCTTTAATCCCCGACGGATTGCCTTCGACAAACAGCAGATCCAGTATCTCAAGAAACTTAAACAGCGTTTCCCTGGCAGCCTTATAGTTCTGGCGGAGGCATAGATCAACCATCCCGCTCCATTCTGCCGGATATGCATTGGCAATAACAGAAATAACGCCTGAACCCCCGGCGGCTATAAGCGGCAGCGTGAACAGATCATCACCTGATATTACATGAAAACCATCGGGCTTACCTTTAATTATTCTGGCTACCTGCTCAAAATTACCCGAAGCCTCCTTTACTCCGATTATATTGTCAAACTCATGTGCAAGCTGGAGGCATGTCTCAGCCGAAATATTGCAACCGGTACGCCCGGGGATATTGTACATTATTACCGGAACAGGACTGCATGTCGCCACTGCCTTGAAATGTTCATGCAATCCCCTCTGCGTCGGCTTATTATAATAGGGGGCAACGGATAATATGGCAGATGCCTGTTTTAAATCGGTCGTCTTTACCTGGTTAATTATCTCCTGGGTATTATTACCTCCAATGCCAATTACCAGCGGCACCCTCCTGGCGATCGTGTCGGCGGTAAAAGTTATCAGCGCTTTCTTCTCGTCTTTTGTAAGAGTCGGGGATTCTCCGGTTGTCCCCATCAATACAATATAATCAGCTCCGCCTGATATGATGTGGTTTATAATTTTCTCCATAGATGCGAAATCTATGCTCAGGTCATTCCTGAAAGGTGTTACTATCGCAACTCCTGTTCCTCTGAATTTTTTCATCTGGAGATTCTAATTTTCTGCGTTGGTATTGATTAATTCAAGATATTGAATAACATTTTCAAGGTATTCATCCAGCCTGACAGGTTTGCCGGCATCGATCATTAAATCATACGGATTGTTATTCCTTTTTTCATCGTACAGCCCGGTTTTTATACCGGCCCGCGACAGAGTCGTGATATACTCCACCGGGAAACTGTTGCTGAAGTTGATTTCAATCAGAACGTCAAAGCTGGTTTTAATGAAACTCTCGCTTTCTCCTGATACCGGTATATAGAAAAAGTTAAGATCATCTCTCCTGATACACGAAAGATACCTTATTGCTGTAAGCCGGTCGGGAAGAACCTTCTCCGGATAATAGGCAAGAATTCTGGTTTCAATATTTCTGTCCTGCATCTTCTGCTGAAACTGGCTGAGAACCGGAAACCCTGAAATATCTGATGCATCCCATACAATGCCAATAGATCTTGCATTCTTCAGGTTTCCCCTGAATCTCTTTCTGGTTACGGTATCCGCCCTTTTTCGGAGCAGGTACCTGCCATGCCTTAGCCTCGATTCTCTGAAAAGTTCCATAATGCAAACCTAACAGTTTTTCGGAATATTTACCACTCTGTTTTTAACCGATCATTCTGAGAAACTCATCTTCACTTACCAGCCTTATACCAAGGCTTTCGGCCTTCGATTTCTTGGACGGCCCCATGTTTTCGCCGGCTAAAATGAATGAAGTTCCCGGAGTAACCGACGACACATTCCTGCCGCCGTTTTTCTCGATAAGCTCCTTGTATTCCTCACGGGTATGATGTCTGAAAACTCCGGAAATCACTATGGAAAGGCCGGCCAACCTGCCTCCGGATACGGGTTTGCTCTGTTGCTCCATTGCAAGCCTGATTCCATGTTTCTTTAATTTTACGATTATTTCAGCGTTTTCTTCATCACGGAAATATGCTATTATGCTCGCAGCTATTTTTGGTCCTATTTCGTCAATGGCTGTCAGTTCTTCCAGGTTTGCCGACATAAGCCTGTCAATATCAGGAAAATGACCTGCAATGGTTTTTGCAACAGTCTCCCCAACATGCCTGATTCCAAGTGCATACAGAACCCTGGGGAAAGGTGTTTTCTTCGAATTTTCAATGCCGGCAAGAAGATTGTTTACAGATTTCTCTCCCATTCTCTCAAGTCGGATAAGATCCTCTTTTCTGAGATCATATATGTCGGCAATATTCCTGACAAGACCTTTGTTGTAGAGAAGTTCGATGGTTTCTTCTCCGAGACCTTCAATATTCATGGCCTTGCGCGAAATAAAATGTTCTATTCTGCCTTTAATCTGCGGAGGGCAGTGCATATAATTCGGGCAGTAATGGTTTGCCTCATTTTCAACCCTGACAAGTTCGGTTCCGCATTCGGGACAAATTGTTACAAATTCCACAGGTCTGCTGTCCTTTTCCCGCATTTCACTGTTAACGCCTACAATTTTGGGAATTATTTCGCCCCCCTTTTCAACATAAACCATATCGTTGTAGTGAAGGTCGAGCAGTGCAATCTGGTCGGCATTATGCAGGGAGGCCCTTTTAACCGTTGTCCCGCCCAATGCAACAGGCTCAAGATTTGCAACGGGAGTGACGGACCCTGTCCGGCCCACCTGGAAATCAACTGATAAAAGCCTGGTAAGAGCCTGTTCCGCTTTGTATTTATATGCTATTGCCCACCTTGGCGACTTGGCCGTGTTGCCAAGCTTCTCCTGAATCTCGAGTGAATTTACTTTTACGACCACACCGTCGGTGTCAAATTCAAGCTTTTTTCTCGCCTCCTCCCAGTAAGAGATAAATGATTTCACCTCATCGATTCCGTTGCAGAGGACGATATGACTGGTAACCTGAAACCCCCACTCTTTTGCTTTCAGGATGTTTTCGTAATGTGTTCCGAAAGGCAGCTGCTCACCGAACAGGTAGTAAAGAAAGCAATCGAGCTTACGGGAAGCCACCACCTCGCTGTCGAGCAATTTAAGGGTTCCTGCGGCTGCATTTCTCGGATTTGCAAAAAGCTGCAACCCCAAAGAGGCACGCTCGCGGTTAAGCTCATCAAATACATTCCTTGATAACAGGATCTCACCTCTTATTGTAAATTCCTGCGGATAATCATCTCCCTTTATTACAGCCGGAATACTTTTAATTGTAAGTATGTTGCGGGTAACGTCATCACCCGAAGTGCCGTCTCCTCTCGTGAGAGCTCTGAAAAGTCTGCCGTTACGATAGGTGATGCTGATTGATGCACCGTCAAATTTTGGTTCACATACGTACTGCACCTGCATCCCTGCCTGTTCTGTGACGCGTCTGTTGAAGTCGTTTAATTCTTCTTCCGAATAAGTATTGGAAAGAGAAAGCATAGGATATTTGTGGTGGTACTGAACAAACTCCCTGGTGAGGTCGCTGCCCACAACCCTTGTAGGGGAATCGTCAGAAGCGAGTTCGGGAAACCTCTTCTCCAGAGTCTCGAGCTCATGAACAAGGAGGTCATATTCAAAGTCGGAGATGACAGGTTGATTAAGAACATAATAAAGTCTGTTATGCTCGTTGATCTCCCGGCGCAGCGCTTCAACTCTTTTTTTTGCTTCGTTTAAGTTCATCAGTGCATTTTAGCGTTTTAAATTACTGCCACACTCCTGCAACCGGCCTGTTGCATGTCAAACATTTCCCGTCCTTAGTCCTGTTGAAATCAATCCTGTACCCGGTTCTTTTAATAATTACGGTTCCGCAGTGCGGACACTTAGTGTCAGCCATCTCATTTCCGGGTACATTTCCCACATATACATATTTCATCCCCTCATCAGTTGCAATCTTTGCCGCCGTGGTAAGCGTTTCAAGCGGGGTGGGAGGGAGTTGTTCGAGCCTGTAAACAGGATAGAACCTGCTGAAATGCAATGGATTTTCCGAAAAACCATTCTTAACAAGCCAGTTGCACATAGCCTTAATTTCTTCGTATTTGTCGGTCCATGAGGGTACAATAAGGTTGGTTATTTCAAGCCACACACCTTTATCCCTGTACACCTTAAGAGACTCAAGTACCGGTTGCAGTTTGCCGCCCGAAAGCCTGAGATATGTTGTGTCGTTAAAAGATTTGAGGTCGATATTGGCCGCATCAAGAACTCCGCATATCTTTTCAAGAGGCTCGCGGTTTATATATCCGTTCGATTTAAAGATATTTTTAATTCCAGCCGACCTTGCCAGCCTGGCAGTATCCCAGGCATATTCATAAAATGTTACCGGCTCCGAATAGGTGTATGCTATCGATTTGCAGTTTGTCCTGATGCTCTCTTCAACCACTTTGTCGGGTGAAAAACTGTAATTTCTGGTTTTGTCGGGAGATGTCTGTGATATCGACCAGTTCTGGCAATTAAGACAAGCCAGGTTACATCCGGCCGTTGCAATTGAATATGCCTTTGATCCCGGGAAAAAATGATAAAGGGGTTTCTTTTCTATCGGATCAATATTAACCGAGCAGGGATTGCCGTATGCAAGTGTCCTCAGCTTCGATTTGACTACTTTACGGTTATGGCACTGACTTAGTTCACCTTCTTTCAGAACACACTCGTTCGGGCATATCCTGCACATGATGCCCCTTGGTGTTTCTTCCTGAAACATGGCCTCTTTAAGTCCTGTGTCTTTCTGGTCTGAATAAGCCTCTGCCCCTGGCAGATAATCAGGGAGCATAATACACCCTGAAGCCAGAAAACATTTCCTTATAAATTCCCTCTTTTTCATTTTCATCCTGCATCAGTCTGGTACCTTTAGCTCCTTTGACCTAAAATTAACTCTTACTTCTCACTACTGCAAATATAAAGGCTGTTAAGGTAATTCCTGCAAAAGTCAACAGAGTTGTTCCGCTTCCTGCCAGCGGCAGAAGAAGGGCTGAAACGGCAATAAAACCCAGAGCCGAACCAGTGAGGTCAGAGCCGTAAACACCGGATGCGGTTATTTTGCTGTCTCTCTCTGCCGACAGAATCCTGAAAAGGCTGCCTGCAAGGAATGACGGGATAAAGCTGAGAAGCAATATTATACCGGTAAATAATGCGCCGGATTCAATTGAAGGCAGATGATCATTGATGAAAAATACCACTATGTAAAAAGAAGCCATTATTATCAGATACGCCTTAACCATACCTTCCTTCCTGTCCATGAATTTTATACCCGAACCTGCTGCGAGACCCGCCATAACAGCCGAAATAACAAGTCCTGTAAGATGATATATGTTACCCATTACCGACTGGATGGTTAACAGGGCATAAATCTCAAAGCCGGCGAGAGATGCTGCGGCAGCATACATTGGGAAATTCCTGGATGATACTGTTAATGAGGGTAATACAAATAAGATGGCCAGCAGAATGAGGGCCGGGACTGTCCGTCCCGGTGTCCTTGTGAGGTGGTATGCCTGGAAGAAATAAGTCGCCAGAGGACCGGAAAGTGAGTTTATTCTGGTTTCCTTCCTGAGAAGATCCTGTATCTCAAGAGATTTCATTCTTATCAGCTCATCGTCAAGATAATCACAGTTCACATATACATTCCGGATTCCACTTTTTTCATACAGGGAGCAGATACCTGTTTGAAGTCTGCCATCTGAAGCTATCAGGTAAAGCCTGTTACCGCCAATGGGGACGATATTTCTGAATACCTTGTTTAAGGTGTTGAAAATGATTGAATACAGATTTGCCGACTGGTCGTTGAAATAGTTTTCAAAAACCCCCGGGGAACATGTGAATACACCTGCCGTGTCGAGTCTTGAATGAACAAGTCTGAAGAAGTCTTCGGTGTAATACCTGTTGATCTGGAGAGAGGAGGGGGGAGGCATATTCATGATGACAATATCAAATACATCTTCTGTTTTTCTTAAATACCTGAAAACATCGTCTTCAATTAATATCAGGTTTGTTTTATCCTCCATCTCCTTTTTAACAATCTTAAGAAGTTCGGGATCCCGTTCTACAAAAACAATCCTTTCGGGATGGTACTTCATCAATTCAGGAAAGAGCGACCTGATATCCCCCGAAATGACCAGGATCCGTTTCGGATCACTGTGTTGCAGCATAGTATAATGGACACTTTCCTCACGCTCTGTTTCATCGTACGACCAGCGAGCCAGTCTTTGATTATAGTATACGAAGTTTTCTCCGCGATATTCGCCAGTGGTTACGTTACCATAAGGCGAATCAGTTGTACCTGTAACTTTTATGCCCGGGAGCATCACCTGCCGGACAAAAACTGAAGGCGAAAACCAGAGGGTAAACAAAAGCAGAAGTGTCCAGAGAAAAATCAGCGGAGGTTTAAACCATCTTCCTGAAGAGATGAAGGATACCGAAAGGAAAATGGCAAACAGAAACAAAACTGCAGACAATATCTGGTATGTATCAAACACACCCGACGAAAGGAATGTTACGGCCAGCCCCGAAAAAATTCCGCCGGCTGTTTCTATTGAAAATGATCTGCCGCTGCTGCGGAAACCTTTTGCGGCGGCCGTTTCAAGCAGTTTAATAAATAAAAATCCCGACATAAAACATACCGGCAGCAAAACGACTGTGGTTATCAGTATGCTTTCAAGGAAGGAAGGTGTCTCGCCTGCATGAAGAAACAGCCTGCCTGACAATATCATCAGCGCAACCGAGAGGAGCGGGGTAAGGGCAAAAATTATATTCAGACTTCTGATATTTACTTTTCCGGTCCTTCCGGCAAAGAATGAACCCGCGGCGGAATTTATGAGCCAGGCTGCGAGATATGTGCCTGCAATGAGTTCATAGCCTCCCGTAATGTTTATTATCTCCCTGAGCAGGAGTAACTGGACAGATGTGCTTACGAAACCAAGAAGGAACAGGTTGGTACCCGATGAAACCGCACTTTCCGGTGCGGATAATTCCGGATCTGACCTGAGCCCTGGCTGTGACTCTCCAAAGAGGTTCCTGAAATAAGACAGATGACGTAAAAGGTGTATGATACCGGTGAATGAGAATGCAACCCCGGTTTCAACATGCCACCTGAGCAGCTGATCAAAAAAATCGCCTTTGAGCTTATAATTTACCCTGATCGCAAGAATAATGCCTGCAACTCCGGTAATCAGGAAAGTCAGCATGAGAATCAGGTTCCATATCTTCCTGTTATCACTTGCAGAAAGGATACTGACTTTCTGAAACAGAAAAAAGACCAGATACAGAATTGTTATTGTGATGCCTGTGCCGACTACATGGTACATGCGGATTGCTGTTACTTTTCTTCGAGCACTACGGTTTCATACACATACAATTCAGCATTCTTCCAGCCATCCCAGCCAAGGCCTGCTTTTTCCCTCGACGTATAGCCCAGGAATTCTTCAACACTCCATTTGTTTTCAACAGCTACCTGCGGCAGCATGGTGCCTGACCTGAAATCTTTCTTAATGTATATGCCGTGTTTTCCCAAAACAATTTCGCTTTTATCGTTTATCCGTTTCAGCGGGCCTATAACCGATATTTCAATTTCAACGTTTCTGTACTCTTCCTTTGTAAGAGGCAGAAACCGGGTGTCATCGAATGCAGAAGCCACTGCCATCTGGTTAACAACCTCATAAAGCGGGTCCTCGGAGACAAATCTTCCGATGCATCCCCTTAATTTGCCATTAAGCCTCAGCGTGACGAAAGCCCCCATGTTTTTCTTCAGCCCCGGAAGAATTTCAGCAGGGTTAATGACCTGCCGGCGCTTTTCGTTAAGCATCAGGGAAATAGAATTCCTGGCAATCGTGAACAACTGCTTCTTCTCCTCTTCTGTAAATTTCACCAGTGATTCGTCCTCTTTCCGGGCTGCGCCGGTCTTCGGTTTTTCCGTCAGGATAATGGAATGATATCCAACCACTTCATCCTTATTACCGTAGGGAGAGTCGCCTGAATTGCAGTAACTGATCTTCCTGAACTCAAGTGAAGGATCATTGTTTACGAGATACAGAAGCATCAATCCTGATGTCCATCCGCACATGCTGGTTGCAAGATTATCGATTCCCTTTGAGGAATTTGAAGCAAGTGTCCTGAGAAATTTATCCGGATCCTTCGACAGAATGGCATCGGCAGTCAGGTTGTCAACCTCCTTTGCTTCTTTATATCCGGGGTAATGCGAAAAGTCGCTGCTTATGATAAAAAGGTTCTCATCAGTGAACCACGGTCTGAGTGCCTCCGCAATGGCTTTTATGGTATTCCTGTTGCTGGTACCGATGATAATGGGAACTATCTGCTGAGCTTCCCTGAAATAATACTGAATAAATGGAACCTGTACCTCAAGGCTGTGTTCCTGTGTATGTGCATTGTCGGGAAACCTGAAAACATTATGCTCTTTTCTCAGGGCCTCCGCAACTTCGGTATTGACTTTCATTTTCCCCAGTGGTGTTATAAAATCACCCCTGTAATACACAGATGCTCCGTCGAATGCCATAACATGACTCGATCCGATAATAAAAATATTACGGTATTTTTTATCCGGCGGTACAGTCAAAAATGCAGAGGCAGCTGTTTTTCCGGAAAAAACATAACCAGCATGAGGAACTATCAGGGCCCTTACCTGCAGCCCCGCCAAATCTGCTTTTGCAGCTCCTGCAAATAACTGAGACAGATCATTCTTAAGTGATTCACTTACTGCAGAATAGAACCTCCCGGCGGCATATGGCTGCCTGTCGTCCGGCCTGTTTTGGGAAAAAGTATCCATCGACATCAAAAGTGAAATTGTTAAAAAGAAAACAAAACGCATAATCCGAAAATGAATTATGACATAAAATTACTCTAAAAAACGGGAAGTTATTCCGGAATGAAAGAGAAAAGAAACACCTAAATCAGTACCATCGATTCCTTAATAATCTCACCGTTGTCGTCGGTTCCGTAGATCTTGACAACTATGCTTACGGTGGCGTCACTTATTATGTCAACCACGGGGCTGATTGCATCCTTTATATCTTCTGTTTCCATGTTGTCGAACTCCTCAATATTGAAGTAGAGATGGATATAAAGGAGATTGTCAGGTTTGTCCATCCGGCTCAGCGTTTTTACAATCTTTGCAATCCAGATTGACGAAGCTGTATTGAAATATTCTAGGTTCAGACGAAGATTGGTAACCTGGCAGGGATTAAGGACGTATTGATTTATCCATTTATATAGGGGATCATATAACTCCGTGGCATTCTCAGGAATGGATCTTCCTGAAAGTATCAGATTCCCGGTCATTGAATCAAAATCAACTTCCGGCGTTTTTGAGGTGGCTTCAATATAAATATTCCTGAGATCTTTCATGGCGAAAAGGTAGTTAACCCTTCATTCTTTTGGATTAGTCCCACGTTGTAAAAATAACCGAAATTTATTTCAATTTTAATACCTTCATCAAATTCTAAGGTGCAATTGTCAAATATTTTCGTCTGTTTGCATAAAGTTGCATTTAAACGCGTCAGCCAGAGATCAATTTGAAAAACCCTCCCGGCTGCTTTGGCTTTAAAATATTATATTTGCCGCTGAATTTAAAAAGCCTCTATGGAAAATATTCTGCGGAAGAAAATTGCTAAAGCGGTAAAGGTGCTGTATAACGGAGCGATCGACGAAGCTCAGATTCAGATTCAGGAAACAAGGAAGGAGTTTACCGGGGATTTTACATTTGTGGTTTTTCCGTTGATGAGATTTTCAAAAAACACACCCGAAAAAACGGCCGATGACATTGGAAAATATCTTACTGCCAACCTCTCTGAAATTGAAGGATACAACGTTATAAAAGGGTTTTTAAACATATCAATAGGCGGAAAATGGTGGACAGATCTGTTTTCGGCTTTTTACAATTCAGAAGATTTGTTCGCAGACTGCAGAGTTAAAAATCCCGAAGTAATACTCGTCGAATACTCTTCGCCAAATACAAACAAACCATTACACCTGGGCCATATCAGGAATAATCTTCTGGGTTTTTCCATTTTCCGCATTCTTGAATCGTGCGGTCACAAGGTTATCAAGACCAATATCGTAAACGACAGGGGTATCCATATCTGCAAATCGATGCTGGCCTGGGTTAAGTTTGGCAACGGCGAGACTCCTGAAACTTCCGGCATGAAAGGCGACCACCTTGTCGGTAAATATTACGTAATGTTCGAGACGGCCTATAAAGCTGAAGTTGAGAACCTTCTGAAAAAGGGATACGATGATGAAACCGCCAGGCTCTCCGCCCCAATGATGGTTGAAGCCAGGGAAATGCTCGTAAAATGGGAGGCAGGTGATGAAGAGGTGGTGCGCATCTGGAAAATGATGAATTCATGGGTGTACGAAGGATTCGAGGAAACATACCGTCTGCTTGGTGTCGACTTCGACAAAATTTATTATGAGTCCGAAACCTGGAAGGATGGTAAGGAACAGGTTTTAAAGGCACTTGAAAAAAATATCCTTTTCAGAAAGGAGGACGGGTCAGTCTGGGCCGACCTTACCGGTGAAGGACTTGATCAAAAGGTGCTGCTGAGATCGGACGGAACGGCAGTGTATATTACCCAGGATATTGGAACAGCCATCGCACGGCAGAATGATTATCATTTCAGCAAATGCCTCTATGTGGTCGGCAACGAACAAAACTACCATTTCCAGGTTTTAAAAGCCATACTTAAAAAAATGGGATATGAATGGTCGGATGGACTGATTCATTTCTCCTACGGTATGGTGGAACTGCCCGAAGGCAGGATGAAGTCGAGAGAAGGTACCGTAGTTGATGCCGACGACATTATCCGTGAGATGATTGCAACCGCCCGGGAGCTTTCCGCTGAGCTCGGTAAACTTGAAGCCATTCCTGATGAGGATAAAGATGAAATCTTCAGGAAAATCGGACTCGGCGCCCTGAAATACTTCATCCTTAAGGTTGATCCGAAAAAGAATATGACTTTTAACCCTGCAGAGTCGATTGATTTCAACGGCAATACCGGACCATTTATTCAATATACCTACGCAAGAATAAAATCTGTTATGAGGAAAGCCCGGTCTCTCGGTATTGAAGGTGATTCATCCCTGCTTGGTTCTGCAATTCCCTGTGCGAAGGAGGTTGGACTTATTAAGCTACTGAGGAAATTCGCAGCAGTCGTAACCGAAGCCTCGGAAACCCTTAACCCTTCATTAATAGCCAATTACTGTTATGACCTCGCCAGGGAATTCAATCAATACTATCATGATTATTCAATACTTGGAGAAAAAGACCCGGTAACAAGGAATTTCAGACTCCTTCTATCCGGAAAGACATCTGTGGTGCTTTATACTGCAATGTGGCTTCTCGGTATAGAGATGCCGGAACGTATGTAGATTTTATATTTCTGATACAATATGTTTGAGAACCTTACAGAACGACTGGAACGATCCTTTAAAATTCTTAAAGGACAGGGGAGAATTACAGAAATAAATGTAGCTGAGACACTTAAAGATGTCAGACGAGCCCTTCTGGATGCCGATGTCAATTTCAGGCTTGCCAGGCAGTTTACAGATACGGTTAAACAGAAAGCACTGGGCCAGAAAGTGCTGACTGCCGTTAACCCGTCGCAGATGATGATAAAAATCGTCCACGACGAACTGGTCGAACTGATGGGCGCCGATAAGACAGATATAAACTTAAAAGGCAATCCTGCCGTGATTCTGATCTCGGGACTTCAGGGATCGGGAAAAACAACCTTCAGCGGAAAACTTGCACTCTGGCTTAAAACGAGGCACAACAGGAAACCCATGCTAGTCGCCTGCGATATTTACAGGCCTGCTGCTATCGAACAGCTCAACATACTGGGAAAGCAGACGGAAGTTCCTGTATTTACGGGAAACGAAGGCGAAAACCCTGTCACAATCGCCCTCAATTCAGTTAAAGAAGCAAAAAGAACGGGCTTCGATACCGTTATTATTGACACGGCCGGACGACTTGCGATTGATGAACAGATGATGACGGAAATATCCGAAATCAAAAAGGCAGTTGTCCCTTCCGAGATTCTTTTTGTGGTCGATTCAATGACCGGACAGGATGCCGTAAATACTGCCAGGGAATTTAATGCACGCCTCGACTTCAGCGGTATCGTTCTGACAAAGCTTGACGGAGATACGAGAGGCGGTGCTGCACTATCGATTAAAGCAGAGGTAAACAAACCCGTTAAATTCGTCAGTACAGGCGAAAAAATGGATGCAATTGATATTTTCTACCCCGCAAGAATGGCCGACAGAATTCTCGGGATGGGAGATATCGTATCCCTGGTTGAAAAGGCACAGGAACAGTACAACGTGGAGGAGGCAAGGAAACTTCAGAAGAAAATTGCCAAAGACCAGTTTAATTTCAATGATTTCTTCGACCAGATACAGCAGATCAAAAAGATGGGAAACGTGAAAGATCTTCTTTCAATGGTTCCCGGCGTCGGAAAAGCCATGAAAGATCTTGATATTGACGATAATGCATTTAAAAATATAGAAGCTATCATCCAAAGCATGACACCTGCCGAAAGAAACAATCCGGCTATAATAAACGGGAGCAGGAGAAAAAGAATTGCCGAAGGAAGCGGCACAACAGTGCCTGATGTTAATAAACTCCTGCGACAGTTTGAGGACATGAAGAAAATGATGAAAACAGTTTCCAGGGGCAGTAATCCGCTGCGTATCCCTGGAAGAAGATAAACCCTGAACCATGTATACACTTATTGACGGGAAAAAAACTGCAGCCGAAATAAGGCATGAAATTGCCGCGGAGGTTAAAAAAAGAATGGAAGCAGGCCTTAAAATCCCTCACCTGGCTGCCATCCTGGTAGGAAACGACGGCGCCAGCGAAACTTATATGGCAAACAAAATCAAAGACTGCTCCGAGGTCGGATTCAAATCATCCCTGATACGCTTTGATAATAACGTCCCGGAAAAGACTCTGATTGAGAAAATCAAAGAGCTGAATTATGATGATGATGTAGACGGTTTTATTGTACAACTTCCTCTTCCTGCTCATTTGTCGGAAAACTCTGTCATTGAAGCTATTGATCCAAAAAAGGATGCCGATGGTTTCCACCCTGTAAACATCGGTAAAATGGTTCTGGGAATTCCGGGTTTTCTGCCTGCAACGCCTTACGGAATAGTAGAACTGATAAAAAGATACAAAATTGAAACCAGAGGCAAAAGCTGCATCGTAATAGGCAGAAGCAACATTGTAGGCCGGCCTGTAAGCATACTTCTGTCGCAGAAAGGAATGGATGCCACCGTAACGGTTGCACACAGCCGGACGGCAGATATCGGATCACTCATCTCACGGTCAGATATTGTAATCGCAGCCCTGGGGTCTCCGCATTTCATTAAGGCCTCTATGATTAAGGAAGGAGCTGTTGTTTTTGATGTCGGAACAACGCGCATAAAAGATTCTGCCGGAGAAAAGGGATGGAAACTGGCGGGTGATGTTGATTTCGAAAATGTTGCACCAAAATGCTCCTTTATTACTCCCGTGCCCGGCGGGGTAGGACCTATGACGCGCGTTTCTCTCCTGAGGAACACTCTTCTCGCCGTCACTCTCAGGGAAGCCGGAAAGTAATAATGTTTATTCTATCTCGGGGCTGAAAAACCCGTAAAGTATAGGTCATATCCGCCTTTGCCACCCGGCCTGTCAGATGAAAAAACCAGCATTAGATTTGTGAAATCGCCATGGAAGCCTAAAACCGGGCGATACTCATTTGATGATGTATTTACCGGGGGACCCATATTGACCGGAGAACTCCATTTGCCCTTACTGAACACCGAATAATAGATGTCGTAACCGCCCAGTCCGCCAGGACGATCCGAAACAAATACCATTATATTCTTCAGTATAAAAGGGGTTTTTTCGTTATAAGCGGTGTTAATGCTGTCAACTGCAACTGCCGCATTGTAATCACCTCCAAGAAAAAGATCCGTAGTAATATTCGGATTACGGTACTGGCAATAGATATCAAAATCACCTGCACGGTTCGAGCAGAAATACATCGAATCGCCGTTCATGTCAAATGTCAGGTAAGCATCATCATACGGAGAATTGATTATTCTGACGGGAGAGGGGCCTGAAACTGAAGGTGTATTATTCGCAAACCTTGGCAGATTCTTAACGAAGAACAGATCCAGCCCCTGGTCGGGAGTCTCGGACGCGTAGATCAGATATTCATATCCGTCATTTGAACTGAAATAACTATAGGGTCCGAAATCATTCCCTGCAGTGTTTGCCTTGTTTATTATTGTGCCGTAATAAATATCATTGGTCATTTCGGATGAGAGGGAAAAACCGCCATTAGTCTGAAAGAAAGTGAAGGAAATTGTACCCTGAACAAGATCAAACTGCCCGCCGGAGCTCCCCCTGTTGCTTGAAAAAATGACCGGGAAAGTCGTTCCCAGAACATAAAGGTTGGTGTTGTAATCATCGTTGTTTGAGTTCAGATTACTCAAAGCATACACGGAATCAGGAAAAGTTCCTTTGGGGAATTTTATGGGACTGTGATCCTTTTTACAGCCCTGATTTAATAATATTACCGTAATTAATGCAGCAACAGGAAAGATTTGGAAGCGTATCATGTTCATCTTGTTATTGTCTTAAGTATAGTACAAATATAAACAATTATGAAATGAAAAACCGGGCTTTCGGGCCCGGTTCTTCAAAGGTAGAATTTAGGTTAATTTAGGGTATATTGGGTATGAGGGTTTTTACAATCTATAGATGAGATTTTGCGTCGCCGGGTTGCGTTGATCTTCATAAAAATTTCATTTTCATCATTAAAAATACGGACATGGCTTATTATGAGATGTTTGTAAAATAAGATTTTTGTTTATAATTGTTTGTATCAATTATGCCGGCCGGAAAAAATAATGTTAATTTTGTCACGGATCCTATAATGATATGGAAGAGGAAAAATACAGATTCTCACGTGAGGAGGAAATAAGCAGGGTTGTTCAGCGATTCGAACGAATGAAGAGAAACAATGAAAATTACTTCTTCGACGTAATCGAATTTGAAACTATTATTGATTATTATCTCGAAAGGAATAACCATACAAAAGCATTGGAAGCTGCTTCCATTGCCAGCAGGCAGCACCCCAATTCGGTACCGATCCAGCTGAGAAATGCAAAAGTGCTTCTTGACCGAGGTAAAACAGTTGAAGCCCTCAAGATTCTTAAAAGACTCGAAAATATTGAACCCGGTAATCATGAGATATTTATCGCCAAGGGCACCGCTCTCGGAATGATGGGAGATATTGCCGGAGCTATGAAAATGTTTGATATTGCTCTTTCAAAAGACTCTGATGACATTGAAAATATACTCTATTCTGTAACTTCGGTACTGCAGAGCCTTAATTATTTCGACCAGGTTATCCCGCTTCTCGAACGACTTATTGACCTCGAACCTTATTATGCACCACATCTTTATGATATTGCCTTTGCCTGCGAAAAAGTGCATGATTTTGAAAACAGCGTAAAATACTATCGCCGGTATCTCGATTCTGAACCATTCGCCGATAACGCGTGGTTTAACCTGGGGATGGTTTACAGCAGAATGGAACGCTTCACTGAAGCACTCGACGCCTACGAATATGCACTGGCAATCAATCCGGATAACGATTTTGCCCTCTTTAACAAGGGCATCGTGCTTTCAAGCCTGGAACGATTTGACGAGGCTGCCAAGGTTTACCTTGAATACCTGGCAGAGGAGCCGGAAAGCTATGAGGCAATGACTTATCTCGCCGAATGCTACGAAAAGACTTCAAAATTCAAACTGGCACGGAAATATTTTTACGAGGCAATAGAACTCGCGCCCGAATTCGCGGATGCATGGATAGGTCTGGGATTAACAGAGCTTGATGAAGGGAATCTCGACAAAAGCCTTAAATACCTGAAAAAAGCTTCTGAAGCAGACCCCGACAACCCTGAAATATGGCTGCTTACAGGCAAGGTCCTGAACCGTATGGGAAATAAGAAACAAGCCATAAGGTGCCTGCGTGAATCCTTAAAACTGGATCCATATATCAATGAAGCCTGGCTCGAAATGGGAATAATCATTCTTGAAGGCAATTTTGGTACCAGAACAATCACCATCCTGAAGAAAGTACGAAAGATAATCGGGGATTTCCCGGGCATTGATTACCTGCTTGCAGCTATATGTCTCCAGGCCGGTAACACAAGGGAAGCCATCTTCTACCTCCGGAAGGCCCTTGAACTGGATTCAGAGGCTTTTTATTCGTTTTCAGTCCTTTTCGGTCTGTATAACCGCAAAAGAGCAATCAGAAACCTTCTTGAAAAATATAACATTAAATAATATACTGTTATGACGAACCTTATTCTACCTTATATGCCGGACAGACCCGGCAAACCCCGCCAGATAGGACTTACAATGGTGATGGATAAAGGTCTTAGCCTCCGACAGGCAGAAGACTTTATGTCTGTCGGAAGCCATTACACCGATTTTGTAAAACTTGGCTTCGGTACTTCTCTTCTGACACCGGGTGTAGGGAAAAAAATAAAAATGTACACCGGGGCAGGTGTGGTTCCTTATCTGGGAGGAACACTTTTCGAAGCATTCATCGTCAGGAAAATGTTTGATGAATTCGTCGAACTGATCAAAAAACTTGAACTAACCATGGTTGAAATATCAGACGGTTCGTACGACCTCGACCATGGCAGGAAGCTTGAATACATAAACAAGCTTTCACAATCTGTAACAGTTATTTCTGAAGTCGGATCCAAAAAGAAGGATGTGGTTTATACCCCGGAACAGTGGGTTTCCATGATGAAATCCGAACTTGAGGCAGGTTCAGTAAAAGTTATTGCTGAAGCAAGGGAGTCCGGTACTATCGGAATATTTAACGACGACGGTTCTATTAATAAACCTGTTGTTGATGCCATTTCTTCTCATGTTAAGCTTGAAAATGTGATCTGGGAAGCCCCTATGAAATCGCAACAGGCATGGTTTATCAAACATTTCGGACCAAATGTCAACCTCGGAAATATCCCTCCCGAGGAAATAATACCTCTCGAATCACTCCGGGTCGGACTCAGGGGAGACACATTTTTCCAGTTTCTGCCCGATAGCCTGGTAAAATGATCTGATTCCACCGATGAGTGAGCCACAGATTAAAGTGAGAAACTATGGCCTTATCGGATATCCTTTGGCCCATTCTTTCTCTGAATCATATTTCAGGGATAAATTCATAAAGGAAGGCATAAAGGATTCATCCTACAAAAACTACCCCATAAGGTCGCTCTCTGAATTCCCCGGACTGATAAAAGACTCCCCTTCATTATTGGGGCTGAATGTTACGATACCTTATAAGAAAGATATTATAAAATATCTCAGTTACCTCGATAAAGACGCGGAGGAGGCAGGCGCCGTAAACGTTATTAAAATAATCAGACATCATGATGCTGTGGAGCTGAAAGGCTATAATACAGATATTTACGGCTTCATGGAGTCCCTCCGGAAATATCTTTCCGGGAATGTAAAGTCGGCACTGGTACTCGGCACCGGCGGCAGTTCTGCTGCAGTTACATGTGTCTTGCGACGACTGAATATAAACTTCAGTTATGTCTCCAGGTCTTCAGGAGACAATACTTACAGGTATAATGATCTTGATAATGAGGTTATTGCATCACACCAACTGATAATTAACACCACTCCCCTGGGTATGTTTCCTGATACTGATCACAAACCCTTAATACCCTATAACGCTCTTTCTGAGAACCATATCCTTTACGACCTTATTTATAATCCGCCGGAGACCCTTTTTCTGCTTGAGGGTAAAAAAGCGGGATGCGTAACTGTCAACGGACTGGAGATGCTAAAACTTCAGGCTGAAAAGTCGTGGGAAATATGGAATAACCCTGCCTTTTAAACAAAAATTTCTTCAGGATATCTGATATCCGTGAGAAACAGCCCGCATGCAGGAGCAGATTTGCCTGCACTGCCGCGATTTTTATCCTCAATTATTCTTCTGAACTCTTCAAGGCTCGTTTTTCCTCTTCCCACATCAATCATGGTTCCTGTAATGGCCCTCACCATATTCCGCAGAAACCTGTCGGCTGTAATCGTAAAAACAATCACGGAATTTGCTTCGTGCGTCCAGGCTGCCTCATAAATCCTGCATATATTGGTCTTCGCGTTGGAGTGAAGCCTTGCAAAACTTGTAAAATCACTGTATTCCATAAGTATCCGGCAGGCCTCATTCATAAGGCCGGTATCAATCTGATAATCAATATACCATGCTGTTTCTGTTCTGAAAGGATCTTTGCGGGTGACAATGAAATATTTATATGTCCTGGAGATGGCACTGAACCGGGCATGAGCCTCCTTCTGCACCTTCCTGATTTCAGATACTGCTATATCGCACGGCAGATATTTGTTTATCCTTTTAACCAACCCTTTATTTGAGTGAAGCAGGTGATGGCTCGAATCAAAATGGGCAAAATAACAGGTCGAATGTACACCTGTGTCGGTTCTTCCGGCACCGGTAAGTGACACTTTCTCCCTGAGGATCACCGTAAGAGCCTCTTCAAGCACCTCCTGTACGGAAATACTTCCCGGCTGTATTTGCCACCCATGATAGTGCGTCCCCCGGAATTTAATTTTGATAAAGTATCTGCTGTTCACTTTATGCACCTTGAATTTCAGTAAAATTATATCTACGGCAAAGCTAATTTAATTGATAAAATGTATTTTTACCCATTACAAATTATATTTTATTTGAACAGGAAACCTAAAGCTTAACGTTAGATAAAATGAAAATTGAAATGGGACTTATAGATTATCTGATAATGATAATCTATTTTGCATTTGTGCTTGGGATCGGATGGATTCTCAGGCGTTTCATGAAAAATGCCAATGCTTTTCTCGAGGCCGGACGGTCAATGCCGGCATGGGTGGCCGGGCTTGCATTTATATCAACAAACCTGGGTGCGCTTGAGGTAATGGGCATGACCGGCTCAGGACTGAAATATGGCATGATGACTACTCATTTTTATCTCATCGGGGCCATACCGGCAATGATTTTTTTGTCATTGTTCATGATGCCCTTCTATTACGGCTCAAAGGCGCGGTCTGTGCCTGAATTCCTTAAACTCAGATACGATGAGAAAACCAGGGGGCTGAACGCCGTTATGTTTACCTTCATGACGGTTCTGGCTTCAGGAATCTCAATGTATGCCCTTGCAATACTGATGGAAAAAGTGCTTGGGTGGGACTTTAACCTCAGTCTATGGATTTCTGCAATAATAGTCCTTATATATACATATCTCGGGGGACTATCTTCGGCAATCTACAACGAAGTGCTGCAGTTTTTCATTATCGTTCTGGGCCTTCTCCCTATTGTCTTCCTCAGCCTTCACGATGTGGGTGGATGGTCAGGACTGAAAGAGAGTCTTGCCCCAATTACCCAGGCAAAAGGTTATGCATCCGATACATGGCTTACTACCTGGAAATATACCGGTCAGGCTTCTTCAAATCCGATGGGAGTGGAATGGTTCGGAATTTTATTTGGTCTTGGATTTGTGCTCTCGTTCGGGTACTGGTGCACAAATTTTCTGATTGTTCAGAGGGCTTTTGCGGCTGAATCACATTCTGCTGCCAGGAAAGTACCGCTTATCGGCGCCCTTCCTAAGATGTTTATCCCCGCACTTATTGTGATTCCCGGAATAATTTCACTTGTTTTACTGAACGACCCTTCGAAGGGCTTTGACCTGCCAAAAGATGCGGCCGGGAATCCCGTATATGACTATACTATCATTATGCTTCTTAAACAATATCTGCCAACCGGAGTACTGGGTCTTGGCATTACGGCATTGCTGGCCTCATTTATGTCGGGAATGGCAGGCAATGTCTCTGCATTTAATACGGTTTGGACCTACGACATCTATCAGAGCTACATTCGCCCGGCAACCGGTAATGACGAAGCCGACGGGAAACATTACCTCCTGGTGGGCCGCATTGCAACAGTATGCGGCATACTTGCAAGTATTGGTGCTGCCTATATTGCCAGCAAATTCGGGAATATTATGGATTTTCTTCAGACAATCTTTTCCATGATTAACGCGCCCCTGTTTGCTGTAATATTTCTCGGAATGTTCTGGAAAAGAACAACCGGGCATGCAGCATTTACCGGTCTTCTCACAGGTCTGATTGTTGCACTTCTCCATCATGGACTCACAATACCGGAAGGAGCTTCAACTCTGGTAAAGGGAGGATGGCTCGGATCTCTCCATGTTTACCCCGTCGAAATGGCCCAAAACTTCTGGACAGCCATATTTGCGTTCTCATCAGCTACTATTGTAACTGTCGTCCTTTCATTTATGACAAAAGGAACCAAATCGGATGAGGATCTTAAGGGGCTTGTATACTCTCTTACGCCCAGGACATTACAGGAAGATGTTCCCTGGTATCAACGCCCTGCAGGTATGGCTGTTATCGTAGGTCTGATTTTTATTGTACTTAGTATTTTATTCTGGTAGGAGGAAAAGAAAATGTTAGATATCAGGTATCCAATCGGCTTTATGTTCACATTACTCGGTCTGATTATTGCGGTTTACGGACTGGCAACAGGTTCTTCCGGCATTTACCAGAAGTCTCTTGGTTTGAACATTAATCTTATCATGGGACTTATAATGCTGGTGTTTGGTCTTGTTATGCTGTTTTTTGCATTTCGCAAAAGAAAAAAATAATCAGACCTTGTTGTCCGCCCCCGGAGAACTGAAAGATTTTTGTCCATTTATAAACTTTTCAGTGATATTACCGTATGCATAATAAATTAAAAAGCAGAGGTTTTGCCAGCGACAACAACTCGGGGGTTCATCCTCTGATAATGGAGGAACTGGCAAAAGTAAACCATGGTCACACACTGGGCTACGGTTCAGATGAATACACAAATAAAGCGGCAGAGCTTCTGAAGGAACATCTGGGGCCGGAAGCAGAAATCTGGTTCGTGTATAACGGCACTGCAGCCAATGTACTGGGCATCACTGCAGTAACCAGGCCATGGAACTCGGTAATAACTGCTTTTACCGCCCATATTGAGCAGGACGAATGCGGTGCTCCCGAGAAATTTGCCGGCTGCAAGGTGCTTACTGTCGATACACCCAATGGAAAACTGAAACCTGAGTTGCTGGCCAGGCACATGCACGGCTTTGGATTTGAACACCATTCCCAGCCTAAGGTAATTAGCATAACTCAGTCGACCGAAATGGGAACAGTATACACCAGGGATGAGATTATGAGCCTGGCCTGCTTTGCCCATGAAAACAATATGTTGCTTCATGCTGACGGAGCGAGGATCGCAAATGCAGCAGTGTATCTCGGACTTGGCTTCAAAGAGTTTACAACAGATGCAGGGGTTGATATTCTGTCATTTGGCGGCACAAAAAACGGAATGATGTTTGGTGAGGCAGTATGTTTTCTCAGGCCAGGGCTGTCCGGGGATTTCAAATACATCAGGAAGCAGGGAATGCAGCTTGCATCCAAGATGAGATATATCTCAGCACAATACATTGCCTATCTGAAAGATGGCCTTTGGAAGAGACTTGCTGAACATTCCAACGCCATGGCCGGCTTGCTTTTTGACAAAATTACAAAGGTTAAAGGCATTACTGTTACACAACAGGTGCAGTCAAACGGCGTTTTTGTAATAATGCCCCGGCAGGTCGCAATGGCGGTCCAGAAACACTTCTATTTTTATCCATGGAATGAAGAAAAATCAGAATACCGGCTTATGACCAGTTGGGATACTGAAGCCGGGGATATTGATGATTTTGTTGATATCCTCGATAAGGAGATGGCAAAATACAATGCAAACAAAAAGGGGCTCTGAAGCCCCTTTTTATTTTGAAATATTTCTGACTATTTCAACTGGAACGTTACAGGTACGCTGTACCATACGTTCACGGGTTTACCACCCTGTTTACCTGGTTTCCAGGGAGGAAGCATTTTAATTACCCTTATTGCTTCCTGGTCGAGTGATGGATCAACACCCTTAAGAACCTGAACCTGGTCAACAGCACCCTTGTAGGTAACACAGAATCGGAGAATCACCCTTCCCTGAATGTTGTTTTCCTTGGCTATTTCCGGGTACTGAATGTTGGCGTAAATAAATTCCATCAGTGCCTTGTCACCGCCGGGGAAGGAGGGCATTTCTTCAACCACAACAAAAATCTCCGCGGGAGCCTCTTCTTCTTTAACTTCTTCCTGCACTTCGGTTATTGCCTCAACAGCACTTACATCCTCATCTTTTACCTCTACGCGGGCTTGATCAGCTGTCATAAGTTGTTTCACTTCCTCAGGTTTAACCGAGTCAACAACAACCGGAGCTACATATTTAACCTGCTCAACAGTTTCCTGTGGCGGTGGAGGGGGAGGAGGAGGGGGTTCTACAAGATTCTCAGGCTGCTCGAGGTTTTCCATCTTTATTTCAACCTGCCTTTCAGCCCTTTTTCTCTGACTCTCCAGTGCTTTTGCATTGATATAGGGACCTACGATAGCCGTTCCTGTTACGACAATACCTGTTATCATTCCGATTAACAGATGTTTGTTGTATTTCTTCCTCAGGCTGTATGCCCCATATTCCTTATTCCTGTTTTCGAAGACAATTTCATCGAAATTAGGAGCCGTAATTTTATCCTTTGCCATAATCCTGAATTTTACTTATTATTTCTTGGCTGCTGGTTCAGGAGTTATGCCGAGGGTTTTTTCAACCATCTGCTCTTCAATCCAGCTGATGTCAACAAACGTATAACGGGCTATTCCGATAATAGACATTTCGTCAAGAATATCTACAAAGTTACCGTAGTTGGCAGTTTTATAAGCCTTTATAAGAACAATAGGACCGGTATCGTCATCACTCTTCAGTTTTCTGATTGCTGATTCAACCGAATCCTGCTTAATGTTAATTTTGCCGGCGATAACATCATTCCTGAACTGGTCTATCTTTCTGAACAGCGCTCTGTTCTTCTCAAGAAGAATCATGCGGATCCCGGTAGCACTGAAATCTGTTACCTGGAGTGGCGGCGGATTTTTTGGATCCTCTACCATACCGGTATAGTACAGTACCTTGTTTTCGGGACCAAGTATAATATTTAACGTACGGCTTTTGGCAATTTTTGGAGGCTCAACCTTGTCTTTGTCTTTCTTTATCTTTTCAGGCAGAACTATCTCCATTATTTTGGGCTTGCTGAAAGCTGTTGTGAGCATGAAAAACGTGATAAGCAGACACATCAGGTCGACCATCGGCGTCATGTCAATACGTACGACTTTTCTTTTAATTGTTTTCTTGCCGCCTTTTTTCGGGGCTTCTGAACCACCTACATCTGCCATATTACTGCTGTGTTTTTTCTTCTTCTACTTTCACTGCTTTCAAATTCGTAACCAGATTAAACCTGTTTACATTTTTATCCTGAAGTATGTCAAGCACCTTCCTGACAAGGGGGAATTCGGTTTTTGAGTCACCTTTAATACTTGCCACTACGTTGGGATTAACCTGCCTGGTATACAGAACCCAGTTGGCAAGCTGATTGTTCAGGGAATCAATTGGAATACCTGTTTGTAACTTTTCTTTTTCTGCCTTGTCTTCAGTATTGAGAAATGCCTTCATATTTTCGATAGGGACCCCGATTGAATTGTTAAGCTTTTCAAAAGCTCTGAGTTCCCCTTCGGTGAATTCTATGTTATAGGCTTTTCCCATTTCGGCCAGGATTTTATTCCTGAACTTCAGTAATGTATCAGGCCCGTTATCAACATTAAAGAATATACGGTTATCGTTTGAGAAAACGATAGTCATATTGTTGAAGTCGGGTGTTGGTTTTTCTGATATTGAGTAGGGCGTATCAACAGGCGCCGGCTCCTGCTGCCTGAATGTTGCTGTGAGTATGAAAAACACCAGCAGCAGCGAAAACAGGTCAACCATCGGCGTCATGTCGATAAATGGAACCTTTGTTGGTAGTTTAATCTTTGGCATCGCTGGAATTATTTACTGGTTTAAACCAAAAGAATAATCCTGTCAGAATTAACTTTTCAGCGAAGCTGCAAAAGTCTGCGTCAGACTGAAACCTGCTTCATCAATTTTAAAGGTGAAAGTGTCAACTTTGTTTGAGAAGAAGTTATATGCAAAAAGTGAAAGTACCGAACCTGAAATACCAAATGCTGTGTTGATAAGAGCTTCCGAAATACCTGTTGCAAGTGCAAGAGCATCGGGTGCGCCTGACTGTGCAAGAGCGGCAAATGCGCGGATCATACCAAGAACAGTACCGATAAGACCGATAAGCACGGTGCCGGGAGCAAGAGTTGCAAAAAAGACCATGTTACGACCGAGCATCGGAAGTTCAAGGGCGGTTGCTTCTTCAAATGCTTTCTGAATGGAAAGAATCTTCTGGTCCCTCATCAGTGTTGTATCCTTCTGAAGCTCACGGTAACGAACAAGACCTGCTTTCATAACATTGGCCAGAGAGCCTTTCTGTTTGTCACATGCTTCAATGGCTTCCTCGATCTTGTCTTCTGCCAGAAGAGTCTGCAGGTTGCGTACAAAAACGTTCAGACGGCCTTTACCTTTGGCTCTTGAAAGAGTGAAAAACCTCTCAAGTGCCATGATAATTACCACCATAACGCAGGTCATAAGCAGGGGAACAATAAAACCCCCTTTGTAAATAATTCCTAGATAGTTACCCTCAAGCGGAGACCCTTTTGGATTACCGCCTTGAAAGTTTACTGGATCTCCCATTACATATTTGAACAGATAAAGGGATACCAAAAAGGCTATCAGAATAGCGCTGGTTGCGAAAACACTCTGCAACACATCCTTGAAAGAACTTCCTTGTTTACTCATTTTATGTCTGTTTGTTTAGGTTAAGAATTTATTATTCAATAAGGTTTAATTATTTCCGTGCACAAATATAAGCTATAATTAATTATCTCCAAACCATGATTTATTAAATGTTTATTAAACACTTTAAAAAAATCTGTTCATTTTCTTCAAACTTTATTTTCAGGAAATTAACGTTTGTTAATTAACCTTAAAACTTTTTATTTGTCTAATACAACGGTTATCGGTTTGAGAGGCCTCACAACAGGAAGCTCTTTTGACTGGTAACCCGGGGCAGAAATGATCAAAGCCTCGGATGCCTGCGGAATTTCAAACTTAAACTCACCCCTGGGGTTCGTATATGTCTCTGCAGCCGTGTCTTTTACTTTCACAGATGCATTGGCAATAGGCTGGCCTGCTGAATCCCTAACAACACCTTTCTGCTCATTCGGGTTAATTCCCTTCCTGACAGCAGCTTCGTAATCCTGGGCATACTTCAGTGATGCCCTTGCAGTTTCATTTGATGCATCAATGGCCAGCGCCTTTTTAAAATCCTCCTGTGCCCTGGCAAGGAATGGAAGTTTTCCTTCAATGGTCTTTTCATTACCGGCCATTCTTAAGTCAATCTGCCCTATACCAATATAACCCCTGATCTTGTTTTCGTTATTCCTGGGGTTAAGCTCAACCATGCGGTTAAAAAACTCGCGGGCTTTTGCAAGATTTTCATTCTGCAGGTGATGATATGCAAGATACCCGAATGCTTCAATCATTTCAGATTCGTTTTTAACTGAATCGGCGGCAGCTATCTGAATGACCTTCTCAAAATGTGGCTTTGCACGGCCTACTCTTGCATCCGGTTCCATTTTCGAATGAGTACGGGCAAGATAAATGTGAGCAGGCAGGTATTCAGGGTTTTTCTGAATAACCAGATTAAATATAGAATCAGCCGATTTGTAATTATTACCTACATAAAAAGCCCTGCCAACCTGCATATAATCATTGATATCATTCCTGCCCAGGGCAATAAGCTTTGCCCACATCCTTGCAGCACTGTCGTAACGCCTGAAATTATAGTATGCAAGTGCAATCTCATTTATCAGGTTAACATCCTCAGGGTCATAATTGGAAAGGGCCTTGTTATATTCCCCGAATGCTCTGTCAATCTCTTTTTCAGCTGTGGCAACCCGTTTATTGTAACGTGCCAGCTGTGCAGTCAGAGTGTCAAGCAGAGGCTTCATTTTTGCCTTTTCTGCAGCATTTACACTGTTATATCTCTGTTTCTCCCTCTCAAGCTGCTCGCTGACTCTGTCCCTGTCCCTGATCAGGTTGGGATAATCCTGGTTCTTTTTAAGAAGAATTTTTGCCAGATATGTATAATCCCTCTTGATAATAAGCTCAGGCGAAACAGTCTCAAAAAGGGTTTCCATATATTTCAGGGCCTTGTCATAATCAGCATCCTTCTTTTCATATGCAGAATAACCGGCAAGACGGTTCAGGTATGCTTTTGACCTGTCAACGGCAAAAATCTCATCAACATTTTTAATCACTTCATCATATTCACCGGCGTAAAACAATGAACGTACATAGCTGATTTTTGCAGGAATATTCCCTTTTGTAAGATCAAGGTACTTTTCATAGTACTGCTTGGCCTGATCGTATTTCCTGGCCATGGAATAGAGCGATCCAAGCTCCCTGTATGCAGGGGCATAGTTCTGATTCAGTTCAATGGCCCTCTCAAAGTAAGGAATTGCTGCACCCAGGTTTTTCGCCCTTACATAGATGCTGCCAATCTTCATGTTTGCAGTAGGGGAGGTGGGATCATAATCCTGTGCAAGATTATAATTTTTGATGGCGTTTGATCCGTCAATGACGAGATTGTAAATATCCCCGGCAATCAGGTAAATATCTTTGTTTTTGTAATCGATTTTCAGAGCTTCGCGGATAAGCGGCAGCGCTTTGGACGTGTCTACTGTGAAATTAATACTTATATATGATTCTGCAATCTTTGCCAGTGCGAAAGCATAATCTTTGGCAGGAGGCTGCATTTTCTTGATATTTTTATACGGGAGCAGCAGACTTCTGGCCTTTGCCCTCATTTCGTCAGCTGTCTTATTGTCACCAAGATAAAAGGCAACCCTGGCAAGACCGATATAATTCAACGGATCGCTGCTATTTGCCTGAACACCTTTCTCGAAAATTGCTTTAGCCTCCCTGGTATATGCCTGCAGCGAGTTGGAAATGGTATCAGAAAAGAAATCAAGAAGCTTGTTCTCTCCGTAATAAAAATAATATTTTGCATTCCCGGGCTCCTTTTGAATCAGCTGCTTGAATACCTCTTCCGCCTTATCGTAGGCTTCGCTTCGGGTAAAACTTATGGCAGTATTCAAATCCTGACCGCTCAGTCTGCCGTTGTTTGCCAAAAAAATAATGCAGGCTGCAGCAAATGACAGAACCCCCTGTTTCACTATCCTGCTTTTCATAGCTGATCTTTTTGTGTCCATCTGTAAATTTATCGGTTGATTAATTAAATATGCAAATATCTGAATAATAATTTAATATTCTATCATTGTTTTATCTGAACCAGCCTTATAGGCATGGTGGCAGGTACAAGCCCTGATTTAAGAACTATCCTTTGCCCCTGTTCGGCTGTAGCCCAGTTTATAAAACCCGAACCCAAACCGATATGGCTTTCCCGTTTTATCATATATACCTCCCGCGTAAAAGGATATGACTTATCATATATAAATCCCTGCTGTGGCCTGTAGTAGGAGGTCTCATCAAGGTATGGCTGCGATATGGCTGCCACTCTTATCCTGCTCATAAATGCGTTGCTGACAGAGTCATCCGTATCGCTGATCCAGTTAACACTTACAATCCCGATGGCATCCTTGTTTTTCTCCACAAATTCTATTACCTCAGTGTTGGAGTTCAGGGCAAATATATTTGAAGGTAATGGATCAAAATAGTCAAACTTTTCCCTGAAGTACCTGATATTACCCGATTTGGGACTGTCAAAGATAACACGGATATTGTCAAGGGGTGATTTTTTATTGATCTGCTTCCAGCTTGTGATTTTTCCCGTAAAAATCCCTTTGACTTCCTCAAGGGAGAATAATGAATCTGGATTTATCTTATTCAAAACCAGCGCAATGGCATCATAGGCAAATATCTGGGTACGGGCCACAATCAAAGTGTCCCTCAGATATTTAATCTGTTCATCTGTCAGCTTTCTTGAGGTTACCATTACCCTGGCGGAGTCATTCATGAAATCATTTACCACATCTACTTCGGGTTTGTATATGGGCTCAATGGTGGCATTTGCATAAAGCCCCATAAAAACATCAATTTCCGCATCAATCAGAGGCTTAAAAGATTCATCGGCAAGAATTCTGATCTTTCCGCTTGTCGGTGTATCGGTAGGAAATCCTGACCTGCCTCTCTGGTTACATGAAACCAGGAAAACAGACAATGCAGCAATGACCAGTATCCGTATCCCGGCCGGTCTCAGCCTGGTTCTGTATGTTCCCTGCATTCTCATTTTCCCGTTTTCAACCTGCAAATATAAAAAACGTCTGATAATGTCCGCAATATTACTGAATTTTATTACTATATTCATAGTTATAAGCTTAAAATTAAACATCCTCATATTGAAACTGCAAAGAATATGCCAACCGGATATCTTAACAGTTCATTTGGATATGCTTATAACAATGTCCTTTGTTCATTATCTCCTTTCGTGAAAAAGGCGTTTCTGATACTTATATATGATCTGTAACCCCTGTAAATGCTGTAAAATAAAAATGTGAA
>ERZ795052.630-NODE-630-length-53011-cov-7.152749_pt1 | contig 53011 bp, 46 predicted proteins | sample MGYA00375136_ERZ795052 | MGnify/ENA primary metagenome ERZ795052 (study PRJEB30181, sample SAMN05720156) | activated sludge metagenome | isolation source: Anaerobic digester | place: Japan | collected 2015-05-26 ... | reverse complement strand
TCATGCCGGTCGAGCCCAGCGCGCCGGCTGCGGTGAGAATGGTTTTGATGCTGGCGAGGGCTTCGTTGCGGGTTTCCTCCTTTTCGGAGATCAGGACGCCCTTGAAACCGGCGCAAATGGCGCTGACCTTGATTTTGCGGCCTTGCAACGCTTTTTGAAATTCCTCGACGCGGTTGGGCAGGCCGCCGCCGCCCGGCTCGATGCCCGCGAAGCCGTGCTGCTCGAGGAAGTCCAGTTTTTCGGCCAGAGAACGCCCCGGGGCGACGCCTTCTTGGCAGGAAAGGCGCAGGCGGGCCTTTTGGGGCGGGTCGGGCAGGGTGAACGCCCGGGCGGCGGGGGCGGTGGCAGCCAGGACGCCGGTTGCGGCCGTGGCGGAAAGAAAATCACGACGGTTCAGTTTCATGCCTTTTGTGTTTGCCCGATGGCGACGAAAAAAGCACGCAAAAATTGCGCCGAAAGCATGGAGTTTGCTTTGCCCGCAAGCGGGAACTGACTAAACTCCGGCATGATTCGGAACATCATTTTTGACTGGTCGGGCACGCTGGTGGACGATTTGCCGGCGGTGTGGCAGGCCACGAATCATGTGCTGGCCAAGGCGCAGCGGGCCGAGATGAGCCTCGAACAGTTCCGCGCCGAGTTTTGCCTCCCCTTCACGATTTTTTACGACCGGCACGTGCCGGAGGTGCCGCTGCCGCAACTGGAGGAGTGGTTCCACAGCCGCTTCCGCCAGGTGCAGGATTCGGTGATCGAACTGCCGCACGCGCGCGAGTTTCTCGAGTTTTGCCGGGCGCGCAAGCTCCGGACGTTCCTCCTGAGCACCGTCCATCGCGAGCATTTCGCCGTCCAGGCCGGCGTAACCGGCTTTGACCGGTACCTGGACAAGCGCTACGTCAACGTCTGGGACAAGCGGCAAAAAATCCACGACCTCCTGGAGGAGAACGGCCTGTGCCCGGGCGAAACCCTGTTCATCGGCGATATGCAGCACGATATTGAAACGGCCCGCCACGGCGGGATTCATTCGTGCGCCGTGCTGACGGGCTACAACACCCTCGAGCAGTTGCGGGCGGCGCAGCCGGATGTGGTCGTGGCCCACCTGGGTGAACTGCGGGAACTGCTGGAGCAATCGAACCTCGAACTGCCCCCGCGCCCGTCGCCGGACACCCGCCCGGAGGAATCCGCCGGCCAAGCGCAACCTTCCCCCCCGGCCTCGCATGTCTGAGATCACCATCTGTGATTTGGAGGTTTACTATCGCGTCGGGGTCAGCGATGAGGAACGCGCCCGGCCCCAGCGCCTGTTGTTGACCCTCACCCTGACGTTTGATTTTTCAGCCGCCGCCCGCACCGACCGCCTCGAGGAAACCATCAATTATCAGGAAGTCGTCAACGGCCTGCTCAACTTTGGGGAAAAGCGCAGTTGGAAGCTGCTGGAAAAACTGGTCGGGGAAATCGCGGACTGGATTCTGGCCCAATACCGGCCCGAGGCGGTGCGCGTCGAGGCGAAAAAGTTCATCATTCCGCAGGCGCGGCATATCTCCGCAACCTGCAGCAAAACGCGGCCCGCCACGGCCTGAGGGGCCGCTCCCGCCGCCCCCTCGGGGGGCGGGCTTCCCGCATGGGAGCCAGCCTGACCCGCGAGCCATTCCTCCGGTTCGCTCCATCCGCCGCCGCCCGGCCCCGCGCGGCTTCAAGCGATGCCGGCCGGACCAGCGCCTCAGCCCGGGTAGCCGGAGATGTAGGTCTGCAACTGCTGAATGGTGCTGGACTGGGCGGAGATGATCCAGTTGACCAGGTCGCCGATTGAAACCACGCCGACGATGTTGCCGCCTTCGAGGACGGGCAGGTGCCGGATCCGGTGCTCGCTCATGAGACGCATGCATTCCTCGACGGTGTGGGCGGGGGTGACATGGATGACCTGGCCGGAAAGGATTTCGCGCACGGCCGTTTCCTTGGAGGCCTTGCCTTTGAGGATCACCTTGCGCGTGTAGTCCCGTTCGGAAATGATGCCCACCAGCTTCCCGCCCTCGGTCACCAGGAGCGCGCCCACGTTCTTCTCCGCCATGAGCTTGATGGCTTCATAGACCGTGGCCCCCGGTTCAACGGACCAGGCCGCGTGGCCTTTATAACGCAAAACTTCGCCAATGGTTCCGCTTGGACTCATAACTCATGTTGTCTCTGACTCAACCCAAGGGCAAGCCGCAAACCCGGGCCGGCTCGGCCCCCAGGTGCCGGCTCGCCATTGATTATACACACTATAAAGGGCGTTTAAGAAAATTAAAGCGGGATTCTCCTGCTTTCCCCCGGCGGGAAAGTCCCCGCGCCCGCGGCCCGGCATGCCGGGATGCGGCTTTGGCGCGGGGCAAAAAGGCGCGCCCGCGGCCCTGTCGGGTGGCGCCGCCGGGCCCTGCCCCGGGTTCCTCCCGTCAGTAGCGGCAGTCAAACGAGTAGTCCGGTGAGTTGGTGCTGTAATAAGCCGGGTCGAACCGGGTCATCGAGGAATGGGACACCGGGCAACCTCGACCTTTGCCTGGGGCGAAGTTTTGACCAGATAGGACGAGAGCCACCGCTCCTCGGAAGACAGGGTGTTGTAGGGGGGCTGGAGGCCGGTGTTGCCCACCCAGCTTAATTGCGTCACTCGACCGTTTTTCGTCGTGGCCGGGGGAAACCGGTCGTTGGAATCGCCCAGGTACAGCCAGGCCGCCACCCCGATGTAGTCCGGCGCCCCCCCCCACCAGCCGTAAGCGTGGGAGAGCTCTCGTGAGCATCCGCACCGCAAACGTTAAGACTCGCGGGTTTTGGCCCCCGGGAGGTGTGAGGGAGCCACTTTTTCCGGCTCGAGCCTCGAGGTGCTTCATAATGGCGGCGATTGGTGCCGCCGCTGCAATGCCGCGGCGGTGTTCGCGGAAAAACTGAAAATCGAAGCAAGTAACACATGGCCGGAATTTGGATCCAAGATGAAAAGCGCGCCTGGGCGCGGCGCGATCTGTCAAGCCAGTACTTCGGTTTGCGGGCGGCGGGAGACAGCCCCGTTGTGGAGGTGCCGCACGCGCAAGGCCCGGGGTATGCGGCCCTTCTGGCCTGTTACCCGGCGTCCAACCACCGCCAGCAGTGGGCCCTGTTCGATTCTGGCCAGGCCGAAGCGGTGCTGGTCAACGGCGAGCCCATGCTCGCGGGTTTCGTGTTGTTGAAGGCCCGTGACGAGATTCTGCTCGGGGGCCGGACGCGCTTCTATTTCTCGACCGAGGAGCTGCCCGTCGTCGTGCCGTACCCTGGCGGGGCCACTCCCGAGTTTTGCGCGCGGTGTCACAAACCGCTGGTTGCGGGCGCGCCGGCAGTGCGCTGTCCGTCGTGCGGCCGATGGTGCGACCAAACCGCGGAACGGCCCTGCTGGACCTACGGCCCCGCCTGCCCGCTTTGCGGCCATCCAACCGCGTTCGACGCCGACCTGCGGTGGACTCCGGAGCAACTATGAACGAAGCGGCCAACAATCAAGTTCCGGCAGTGCCCCCCTCGGCCCGCGCGGGCAAACATGTTGTTTTGGCCGGGTTGGGCGCCATTGGCGCTCCCTTGTGCGAACTGTTAACGCGAAGCGAATACATCGGGCGGCTGACGTTGGTTGACTATGATGTCTATGAGGCTGCCAACTTGCGCGGCCAGGCGGGCGTGGACCCCGCCGACGTCGGCATGACGAAGGTTTTCGCCCAGGCCCGGAAAGCCAGGAGGCTGCGACCGGACCTGGTCGTCGAGGCCATTAATGCGCGGCTCGAGGAGCTTCCCATGGGCCGGTTCCGGGCGGCGGACCTCCTTCTCACAGGTCTGGACTCGAAGGGGTCGCGCCGGGAGGCAAATCAGCGCGCCTGGTGGGCTGGGGTCCCCTGGATTGACGCCGGCGTGAAGGCGGAGGGCAGGCTGGTGAGGGTGTCCGTCTTCATGCCCGGCGTCAGCCAGCCTTGCCTCGAGTGCGGCTGGGATGACCACGACTATGAAACCCTCGCCGTCAAGCGCCCCTGCCTCAAGGAGCTGCCCGCGGAGCCAACCGGAGCGCCGGCTTATCTTGGCGCTCTCGCGGCGACCCTTCAAATGGCCGAGGCTGAGACAATCCTGGGCGAAGACCCGGGCCGCGTCGAGGCCGGCAAGGAAATCCTTGTTGCGCCACGCTCCCACAAACTGTACCTGACGGCACTCCGCCGGTTTTCAAGCTGTCGCTTCGACCATGAAACCTGCCAGGTCCACTCCCTCGAGTGTTCGATTGGTGGCGTGTCGTTCGGTGAGCTTTACGAGAAAGTGGCGCGCCAGTTGCCGGATTTGCGTCCTCTCCGCCTCGGGGTGCCCGGAATGGTTTTTGTCCGCCAGTTGAAGTGCGGTTGCGGGGCCGACAAAGCCGTCTTCTGCCTGGACCGCCGCCTGGCGCCGGGCGCGCTGGCTTGCCCGCGATGTGGGGCGGAAATGGCGCCAGTCGGCTTCAGTATGCTGAGCGCTGTTTCGGCGGAGGATTTGCCGCCCAAACTGCGCGACCTGCCGTTGTCCGCAGCCGGGTTTCGGCCGGGCGACTGGGTAACCGTGCGGACGGAGTCCGGGCTGCTGGCCTTTGAGACAAACCCGAACGAGTGATGCGTATGAACCGGAATCGCGACAAAATACTGATTGACTTTCTTGCCGTGCAGCACGAGCAGGCCATGGCCCTGGCCGCGGACAGCGACATCCTCCGCCTCCTGCCCTTAAGCGGGCCGGCCTCAGACCGGTACCTCGCGGATTTTCGGTGCCGGGGCCTGATTCAGAACGACGCCGGTCAGATTGTCGAGCACAACCAGTTCGTCGTCGGGATTTGGTTTCCTGGCGATTACCTGAGGCGGTCCGATATGACCTGCATCGTGACCTATCTCGGGCCGGCGCCGCGTCCCTGGCATCCGAACGTGCGCGCGCCGTATATGTGTTTGACCATCAGGCCCGGCACGCCGTTGATTGACATCCTCTATGGCTGCTACGAGCTGTTCACCTGGCACCTGTACGACACCGCGGACAACGGCCTGAATCACGAAGCGGCGCAGTGGGCCCGGCATCAGGACCCGTCCTGGTTCCCGATTGACCGCCGGCCGTTGCGGCGGCGCAACCTGGTCCTCAAGGTCGAGCCGGTCAAGGGGAGGAGCCAACAATGAACACATTTTGCGACCGCCTGCCCAACCTTTTGGCGTGCGCCACGCCCGGGATGCTCGAGGCCCGCCTTTCCGGGCCAGGGGCGGCGCTTTGGACGGTGGGGCTGGCGGACGGGGCCACGGCGCAACTCGAGGCGCGCCTTGACGCCCCATGGCTTGTGATCACCGAGCGGCCGAAAGGTGCGGAGTCCGCCATTCCGTCCGACGCTTTGTGGCCGGCTCTGGTCCAAAACGCCGGCGCACCGCCGGGGTGGAAAACCTACCTCACCCCGGCACGCTCCGCCTTGTTTCGAAACGAGATCCTGATGGGCGGCGATTTCAACCTGGAGCCGCGTTTGCCTGCAATTATCGCGGCGTTCCGCGCGGCCAAAGCCGGCCAGACAAAGCTTCGAACATCCCCGGCCGGGGAGGCGGGGCCGGAGTTGGAAAGCCTCTGCGCAGAAAGCGGCTGGGTTGCAACCCGCCGCTCCTCGGGCCGGCTTACGGTGACCCTGCGCACTGGGGCACATCACCAGGCCACCGTGACGCCCCTCGACGCGGGCGTTCGCCTTTGGCTGGCGGCGCTGGACTGCGGTTCGCTGCCGCCTGCCTCGCGCCTGGCGGCGGCGGCCATCGCGCTGCAGACCACGGCTCGCCTGCCGCTGGTGCGTGCCGCAGTGGATGCTCTCCCGTCCCAAATCGGTTTCGAGGCGGCTTTCGACGCCCTGCCCGGGCCGGAGGAGCTGAATGCTGCCTTCGGGGCCCTTTCGGCCGCCGCCGAGGCAACCGGCGAGATCTTTCTCGCCCTCCAGGACGAGACTTTGGCCAGGGATTACCTGGTCATCCGCGGATGGTCCGCGAATGTAACCCAAGAAAGGAGCGCAGAACAATGATCCGAGCAACCTCAGTGCCGGTCCGTGTGACGGACGTGTCCGGCCAGACAGCGGTGGACGTTCTCGACGCGCCAGCCGACGCCTCGGTTGGCGAACTGGTCGAGGGAGTCTTGCCGCGCCTGAACCTGCCGCGCAACGACAGCGACGGGCGGCGGCTGGCGTACCACGCCCGTCTCGACCGCGAGGGGCGGCACGTCCACTCGAGCGAGCTGGTCGGCCAGGCACTGCTGCCCAACGACCGGCTCGTGCTCGCGCCCGAGATTCACGCGGGCGGGGGCTGGCAGCCGCATTGGTGACCCAACCGGAGGGCCCATGAACCCGAGCCGTTACGACTATGCCATCGAGGTGGTGCTGCAGGACGGCACCCATCTGAAGCAGGTGCCGGCCGCCATGGACTGGGGGCCGGCCGTGGCGTGGTGGAGGTTCATGGCCCTTCGTCAGGCCCGCGGCGAGGTCCTGCCTCGCCGCGGCGGCGCGGTGATCGAGCCCGTGTGGGACGCCGCACGGGGCGCGCCTTTCGTTGCCGGCGTGCGCGTCTCCCTGGCCGGCGCGGATGGCGAAACGGCCGTGGTGCTGCCGCGCACCTACTTCAACCGCGCGGCTCTCGAGGCCGGCCGGCGGCTGGTGGAGCAACAGTTGCTCGCGCCGCGGGAAACCTTTCTCTACCGTGTCATTGCATATCCAAAGAGCGAACCCTCCGCCCGCCCGGCCGGTCTTGCGCTAACGGTCGAGGAGGCGGACGCGCCGCCCACAATCCGGGCCTCCTCGCTGGCGGCATTGTCCGAAAACGCCACCGCCGTCGGTCCCGCCCACGAGGCGGACGTTCCCGTGTTCATTCCCCAGGCGGTGCTGGATTGCGCGACGGATTTGTCCCTGGAAGCCGGGGCGGAGGAAACCGCGGGCATCCTGATCGGCCATTTGTGCCGCGACGTCGAATCCGCTCAGCTCTTTCTGCAGCTTACCGACCTGATCCCCGCCGGGCACACCCGCACAAAAACCACCGCCGTCACGTTCACGCCGGAGACCTGGTCCGCGGTCCAGGCGGCGCTCCAGTTGCGGCGGTCCGACGAAGTCTGGCTCGGCTGGTTTCACTCCCACCCCGCCAAATACTGGTGTCCTCCGAGCTGCCCGGCCGAGGTGCGCCGCGCCTGTTCCCTTCAGCAGCGGAACGTGTTCAGCGCGGCGGATTGCGCGCTCCACCGGACTGTTTTCCCGCTGGCACACAGCCTCGCGCTGGTGGTGACGGTGTCGGACGCCGGCGTGCGTCCGGCGCTTTACGGCTGGCGCGAGGGCCTGATCGTTCAGCGGGGTTTTAGCGTCCTGCAGGCCGCGCCGGGCTTGCGGGAGTTGGTCATCGGCGATGCAACGATTGGAGAAGTTTATGAAAAGGAATGTAATTGATGAGGCTCAATTGAATGCCGTGCTGGGCCGCGGGCGCAGCGCCTGCAGTCTCGAGGACCGCCTGGCGGCCCTGCAAAACCTTCGCGCCCAGGCGGGTCCCGAGGGGGACTTCGACCGGGCGCTCCTGGAGCGGCTGCTGGCCGCCGAGGAAGGCCTGGCCCGCGCCCGCGAATGCCAGCGCCAGGTCCAGGAGACCCTCGCCCGGCTGACCGCGCCGCCGTTCTTTCCCGCCATTTTCCTGCACTCGTGTTCGGTCCCGGACGAGGCCCGCGCCGTGGTGCAAATGGGCACTCAACGCCGGGTGGTCGCGCTGGCCAAGGCGTTGGACGGCGTCCCGCTCCACACGGGCGACGAGGTTTTCCTGAACAACGAACTCAACGCCGTGGTGGCCCGCGCCGCCTCGGCCCCGACGCGGGGAGGGGAAACCGCCGTGTTCGAGCGCAGGACGGCCGACGGGCGGCTGATCCTGCGGCTCCACGACGAGGAACTGGTCATGGAAGCCGCCGCGCCGCTGGCGGCGCTCACGCTCAACGCGGGCGACCTGGTGCGGTGCGACCGCAACGCCTGGGTGGCGTTCGAGCGCATCGAACGGTCCCCGGGCCGACAGTGGTTCCTCGAGGAAACCCCGCAGGTCACTTTCGACCACATCGGCGGGTTGAACTTCGAGATCGAGCGCCTCAAGCGCGTGTTGAACCTCCAGGTGAATCATGCCGAGGTGGCGCGGCGTTACGGCCTGCGCCGCAAAGGCTCCGTTCTCCTGTCCGGTCCCTCGGGCACGGGCAAAACCATGATCGCCAAGGCCATCGCCAACTGGCTGGCCTCGGTCAGCCCGGCCGGCCGCTCGCGCTTCATGTCGCTCAAGCCGGCGGCCCTGCACAGCGTTTGGTATTCGCAGAGCGAAGCCAATTACCGCGAGGCCTTCGCCGCGGCCCGGAAGGCGGGAGAGGAGGACCCGCGCATTCCCGTCATCATCTTTTTCGACGAGGTGGATTCCGTCGGCCTGGCCCGCGGAGGAACGCTGGCGCACGTGGATGATCGGGTTTTGACCGCTTTCATGGCCGAGCTGGACGGCCTGAGCGACCGCGGCAACATCGTCGTCGTCGCGGCCACCAACCGCCGGTCGGCCCTGGACCCCGCGCTGGTGCGCCCGGGCCGGCTGGGGGACCTGATCCTGGAAATTCCCCGCCCGAAGCGGAACGCGGCCTACGAGATTTTTTCGCGCCATCTGCCCCTGGCGGCGCCCTACGCGCGGAATGGCCACGGCGCGGATTGGGCCACGACGCGCGAGGAAATCCTCCAAACCGCGCTCTCCCGCCTCTACGCGCCCAACGCGGACAACGCGCTGGCCACACTCGTGTTTCGGGACGGCAAACGGCGCGCGGTTCACGCGGCGGATTTGATCAGCGGGGCCATGATTGCCAACATTGCCAACGGGGCGCTCGAGCGCGCCTGCTACCGGCACGTCGAAACCGGGGAGGAGGGATTGCGGTTCGAGGACGTGGCGCGCGCGATTGACGAGGAACTCGACGCGGCGGCCCGAATCCTGACGCCATCGAACTGCCGGCTGCACCTGACCGACCTGCCACAGGATGTGGACGTGGTGAGCGTCGAGCTCGCCCCGCGCCGGCGGCTGCCGGTCCCCCGTTGGCCTGACCGTCTCCCCCAACAGCCATGAACACCCTTTCATCCCTCCCCCCGCGCGAGCGGGTCAGGAAATTGTGCGGCGCGGACATTGAGGTGGGCAACTTCATCGCGGGAACCAGCGGCGCCGGGGGCACCGCGCCGCTGGCATCCCGGCTGTTGTTGGAGCAGATTCGCGGTTTTCCGACCGGCCGGGGTTCCGGGCAGGGCGTGGCCTATGACCATCAGGATTGGGGCCGGAAATTCCTGGCCGAGAACGGGGGGTGCATTTATATTGACATGGACCACCTCGAGCTGGCGCTGCCGGAGGTGTTGAGCGCCTGGGACCATGTCGCCGCCTGGCATGCCATGCTCCGCCTGGCGCGGCGGGCCCAGGAGGCGGCCAATGCCGAACTGCCCAACGGCCGAACCCTCGAAGTCATGGTCAACAATTCCGACGGGCAGGGCAACAGCTACGGCAGCCACCTGGATTTTCTCATCACCCGCCGCGCCTGGGACGAGATGTTCCAGGAACGCCTGCATACCTCCCTGTTTCTGATCAGCCATCAGGTCTCGAGCATCGTCATGACGGGGCAGGGCAAGGTCGGCTCCGAAAACGGCCGGCCCCGCGTCCCGTTCCAGATTTCCCAGCGCGCGGATTTTTTCGAGAGGCTGATGAGCATCGAAACCACCTGCCGCCGGCCGCTGGCCAACACGCGCAACGAGGCGTTGTGCGGCGGGTTTCGTCCCGGCCGCGACGGGCGGGTGCCGGCGCTGGACTGGGCGCGGTTGCACGTCATTTTCTATGACAGCACGCTGTGTCCGGTCGCCTCGCTGCTCCGCGTCGGGCCGATGCAAATCCTCCTCGCCATGATCGAGGCCGGCCGGGTGAACCCGGGGCTCGTTCTGGATCGCCCGCTCGAGGCCGTTGGCCTCTGGAGCCGCGACCCCGCGCTCACCGCCCGCGCGGAATTGATCAACGGCCGGCCGGTGACCGCCGTGGAACTCCAGCTCCGCTTCTTTGAGGAGGCCGCAGCCTTCGTCGAGGAGGGCGGCTGCGACGGATACGTGCCGCGCGCGCGCGAAATCCTCGAGCTGTGGGGCGACACCCTGCAGAAACTGGCGCGCGGAGACCTGACCGCGTTGACGGGGCGGCTTGACTGGGTCTTGAAAAAGACCCTCTTGCAGCGGGCCCTCGACCAGCAACCGGGCTGGACCTGGGACTCCCCGGAGCTCAAGAGGCTGGACCTGATGTACGGCAGCCTGCGCAACGGCCTCTATTGGGCTTGCGAACGGGCCGGCATGATCGAGCCGGTCGTGACCGATGCGGCCATCGAGCGGTTCACCCGCGAGCCCCCCGAGGATACCCGGGCCTGGACCCGGGCGATGCTTCTCCGGCTGGCGGACCCCGAGGAGATCGAAGCGGTGGATTGGGACGAAATGCGCTTTTGCCTGGGGGACCCGCGGCTGGACGGAACCCGCCAGCAATTGGCCATGGCGGACCCTTTGCGATTTACCCGGTCCGACACCGAGCGCTGGTTCCTGCAGGCGGACCATGTGGCGGACCTGCTCGAATCCCTGGGCAGCCAGTCGGTGTGGGCTTCCCGGACGGGGGGCGGACCCGGGTGGCAGCAAGGGGCGGGACTCGCCCGGAACATCCAGATTCACCCCCGGCCCTGAAGGCGAGGCCTGGAGGAAGCCATCACTGAACCCAAAACCGCCAAACAACGAAGAAAGGAAAAAAAATATGAGCGAAAAACAGCGACATCATCATCCCGCCAATCCAGGTGACACCGGTCCCGGCTGTCCGGGCGGGGGGGGCAACCTCGAGCAAGCCCGGCAACAAGGGGCGGCGTTTCTGGCCGCGGCGGACGAGGCGATCAAACACGCGCTGTCCGGCGACAGCGCCAAGTTCAACGAGGCGGCCCGGCAAGAGGGAGGGGAGTAAGGATGACCGAGCGGCTGATGGGGTTGGAGACGGAGTATGCCTTCCTGGCTTTTCACCAGGACGGCTCGCCGGCCAACGCGCGCCTGGTCATGACTCACATCGAGCACCTGGCCGAGCGCGTGCTTCCCTCCCTGAGGTGCAGCGGCCGGCGCGGCATCTTCCTCCAGAATGGCTCGCGGTTTTACCGCGATTTCGGTGGAGGCGATGCCCACCAGGAAATGACGACGCCCGAGTGTCCGAACCCGTGGGACGTGGTGAGGTACATGGTCGCCAATGAACAGATTCTATTGGGACTGGCCGAGCGGGTGGTGCGGGAAAACGGCCGCGTGGGCCAGGCGCTGTATTTCAAGCACAACGTGGACTACAGCGGCTCCGGAGCGAGCTGGGGGTCGCACGAGTCCTACCTGGCCCGGACCGGGGTGGAGGACTTGTGCGCCGACCTGCTGCCGCATCTGGTTTCGCGCATCGTGTTCACCGGCGCCGGCGGTTTTAATGCCGGCGACCCGCAGGGGTTCATGCTGTCCCCGCGGGTGTCGCACCTTTATCGCGTCGTGTCGCTCGATACCGAGCGCAACCGTCCGATCTTCAACCTGCGGAACGAAACCTTGAGCCAGCCGGGGTACTCCCGGCTGCATGTCATTTGCGGCGAGTCCCTCTGCTCGCACACCAGCCTGTGGCTGCGTTTTGCCACCACGGCGCTGGTCGTCGCCCTGGCCGAAGGCGGGGTGGAGCCGGGCAAAGCCGTCACGCTGGCCGACCCCCTGCAAGCGATGCGCGCTTTCGCCTGCGACCCGGCCTGCCAGGTGAGAGTGCCGTTGCACTCCGGCGCCCTCTCGAGCGCCCTTCAGATTCAGCGCCATTACCTCCGGCTGGCCGAGGCGCACGTGGGGGCCGATTTCATGCCGCCCTGGGCGCCGCAGGCATGCGAGCACTGGCGGGCGATGCTCGATCGGTTGGAACAAGGCGCCCCGCACTCGGTGGCCACCACGCTTGACTGGGCCATCAAGCACGCCCTGTTCACCCGCCATCTGGAGCAACACGGGCTCGAGTGGGACCACCTGCCGCGCGCGCGCGGGAGCCGCGGAGCGGAAACCGTGCGCCAGCAACTCTACGAGATGGACATTCGCTACAGCCAGTTGGGCGAGGGCGGGATTTTTTCCGCCCTGGATCGGGCCGGCGTGTTGCAGCATCAATTCCCGGGCGTGGACAATTTCGAGCATGCGATGACCCATCCGCCCAGTCTCGGCCGCGCCCGTCTCCGCGGCCAGGCCATCCGCCGCATGGCCGCCCGGAAAGAGAAAGGGCAGTGCGATTGGATCGGCGTCTGCAACGTGTCGCAGAGGAAATTCCTGGACTTGTCAGATCCTTTTCAGGCGGTCGAAGAGTGGCAGGAGCTGTGGACTGCGCCGGCGGCCGGGCGGGCCGAGGAGCCCGGGCTGTTTCTTCAGGTGGTCGAGCGCCATTACCATGAAGGTTGTTTCGAGCAAGCCGGAACCGAGCTGGCGGAGCTGGAAGACATGGGGCCGTTGCTCTGGCCCGACTCGTTCCGGCGGCTGAGGACCCTCGTCCAGGCCCGCCGCGGCCAGCTCGACGGCCTCGCCTGCCTGAATGAGCTTCAGGATTTCCCGAGTCTCAGCGCGGAGGCGCTGGCGGACCAACTGTTCGCGCTGCGGTTCATGGGGCTGGCGCCGCGACCGGAAATTGAAGGAGTTTTTCGCTGCGTTTTACGTCATTGCGAGGCGGAGCATTTGAGCCGGCTCCCAGCCAGTTTTCGGGAACACTACGGCGCTTACCAGGTGTGGCGCGGTCAGGCCGCGGAAGGGGCGGCCATCCTCGCGGACGTGTTGAGTCTCCTGGATCGCGGCAAACCGGTGCACCCTCGTTGCATGGTGGAACTGGCCAATGCCCGGCGGCTGTTGGGGCAGGCCGGACCGGCTCGCGAACTGCTGGAAGAGGCTCGCCGCCAGCAATTGCAGCACCACTTCCTCGGCGACCTTGCGGACCTGACGCTGCCCAATCTGGCCAAGCTGCTGGCTGATTCGGACCTTCCGGCAGCTCGCAGTTGGCTCGGTGAAGCCAAGCTGATGCAGGCCCGCTCGCGCAACCGGCTGGGGTTGATTCGGACGCTCTTGGTCGAGGCGCGGCTGGCGGCGCGCGGCGACTCCCCGCCCCACACCAACGAGGCCATCCTGGCCTTGGCGCAGGGCGTGCCCTCGCTGGCCACCTGCGAATTGTTTAACAAGATTATCCAGCGCTGGGACGCCTGGGCTCGCGACCCCGGCGCGACTGAAAACGGCGACGTCTATTGGGGATTGTAAGGCGCCAGGACTCCGCGGCCCGAGGACTTGGGCGCTGCGGCCCCCGGCGTGGCCCTGCCCGGCCTCAGACCCGGCTCCGGAAAGAAAAGTCTGTGTTCAACTGGTTCTGCAAAACGTGCAGCGCGCTGGTCCGGTCCACCCGAATAATGAACCGGGTGGCCGTGCTGTTTGGCCTGTGCATCCTGGCGCTGCTGACCTTTGGCATCATCATGCTGGCCAGCACCAGTGCGTTCGGCGCCTGGCACACCCGCGGCGGGGACACGTTCTTTTTTACGCGACGCCAGGCGGTCTGGATGGGGCTGGGGCTGGCCGTTGGCGGCCTCCTGGCCTGGTTGGATTATCGCCAGCTTCGCAAGCTGGCCTGGGCCTTGTTCATTCTGGCCGCCTTGCTGCTGGCCGGTTTGCTGATCTTCGGCACCCCCATCAACGGCGCCGTCCGCTGGTATGTCCTGGGTCCGGTCCGCTTTCAGCCGTCGGAGTTCGCGAAGTACGCCCTGGTCATTCTGCTGGCGCGCTGGCTGGAAAAGGCGCAGCGCCGGCCCAAGGGGGTGGAGGAACCGCGGATGCGGCACTGGTGGTGGGGGGTGTGGGGGCCGTTGAGCCTGGCCGGCGGGCTCGGGCTGTTGATTCTCAAAGAGCCCGATCTGGGCACCACTTTGCTCCTGGGCATGGTCACCCTGGTGCTGCTGTGGCTGGCGGGGGCCTCCGGCCGCTGGCTCGGGGTCATTGTGGGAACGGGCATGGCTGCCATGGCCGCGTTTTTGGTGGCCATTTTCCAATACGAGATGTTTCAAGATTCCTACCAGGTGAAACGGATTCTCCGATGGTGGTATGAGGACGACCTCGAGGGCAGCAACTATCAGCAGTGGATTGCGATGGTGGCGCTCGGGGCGGGCGGCGTCGAGGGGGTTGGCCTGGGCAACAGTCGCATGAAGCTGGCTTACCTGCCGGAAGCGCACACCGATTTTATCTTCCCCATCATCGGTGAGGAATTGGGGCTTGTCGCGTCGCTGGCGGTGGTGTTCGTCTTTTGCCTGCTGGTCGTCTCCGGCTTTCTGTTGTCCGCGCGCGCGCCGGATTCTTTCGGGCGGTATCTGGGCTGCGGCATCATGACTACAATCGGCCTGCAGACGATGATCAACCTCGCCGTGGTCACCAATGCCATTCCCAACAAAGGAATGCCGCTGCCCTTCATCAGCTATGGCGGGTCCAACCTCGTGATGACCCTCGCGGCTCTTGGCATTGTGCTTAACATCGCCCGCCAGGGTCTCGCCGGGGCGGACCGCGGCGGCTTGAAAGCGGGCTTCCTCACCGAGGGGGAAGAAGCTCGAAACTGAGAAAGACAGGGACCGCCCGTCCCTCGCTCCGCAGTCTTCCCCCCATCCGCTTCGCCGTTCCGTCTCCGGCCACCGGGCGCCTCACCATGCGCACCCCTTCCGCAAGGTTGGCTTGCGCGGGTCTGACAGGCGACGCCGCCAGGATGCCGGGTTACAGTTTTTCCATGAGGCGTTCGAGTTCGGGCTCGGTGTTGTAAAAGTGGGGCGAGAGGCGGATGTACTTTTGGCCGGAGCGGTCGGTTCTGAGGGAAGTGACGATGCCGGCGCCCAGCAAATGCTGATGGAGGGCGGGGAGGTCGCATCCCGGGCGGTGGAAGGAGACAATGGCGCTGGCCTGTTCGGGCGGAGCATCGGCCTGGAGGACGGAATAGCCCTTTGCGCGCAAGGCGGCCACCAGCCAGGCCCGCTTTCGCAGAAGCTCGGCCGCGATGGCGTCCACGCCGACTTCAAGAATCAGGCGCAGGGCGGCCACCAAACCGACCAAGCCCAGGAGGTTGTGGGTGCCGGCCTCGTATTTTTGGGCTCCGGCGCGGAAGACGATCTGCTCCTGGGCCACGTAATTGGGGCAGCGGACATTGTGCCAGCCGTAAAGCGGGGGGTTGATCCGGTCCATGACGGTTCGGCGCACATAAAGCAGGCCGGCGCCGCAAGGTCCCAGAAGCCATTTGTGCGCGTCGGCGGCCAGCATGTCCACGTGTTCAACCGTGGTGGGGAAGGCGCCGAGGGTCTGGATGCCGTCCACGCAGAAGAGGATGCCGCGTTCGCGCAAGGCCTGGCCGATGGCGGCAAGGCTGAGACGGTAACCGCTGATGAAGTGACAGGAGGCCAGGGCCACCAGCCGCGTGTTTTCGTCCACCTGGCCCAGAACGTCCCGGGGGCGGATGACTCCCAGCTCGCGGACGTTCATCAGCCGGACTTCAACGCCCTGCGCCGCCAGGGCCATCCACGGATAAACATTCGAGGGGTAATCGTCGAAATAGATCAGGATGTTCTCGCCACGCCGAAACTTGAGGCCCGAGGCGATGAGACTCAGCGCCAGCGAGGTGGGGCCAACAAAGGCCACTTCCTCGGGCTGGCACGCGAGCAACTGGCTGGCCAGCCGCCGGCCGTCCTCGAGCGCGGCGGGGTAAACAAACTTCTCCTGGTCCCCCTCGCAGCACTGGTTCGCATAGCGGGCGACCGCTTCGGCCACTCGGCGGGGCAGGGGGCAATCGCCGGCGTGGGCCAGAAACACGCATTCCCGCGCCACGGGAAACTCGCGTTGTCGCAACTCTTCATTCGCCAGCAACTCGCTAATCGTCATGGGGGGAACGTTAAGCGAAGCCCGAGGAACTGCAATCCCGCGTTGGGTCAGAACTTGAGGACCTCGCCGATCTGGCGGAAATAGCCCGCGTAGAAGCTGACGATCCGCCAGGCGATCATGAGCACAATGGCCAGGTAGATCAGCCGGGGCGTCCATTGGGCCGCGGCGCGCATTCTCCGCGTTCCCTCCTCCTTGTAGTAACGGTGCAGGCGGCCGAGGGACTCCTCGAGCCGGCCGCTCACCTCGCCGGCGGCGTATTCGCTCGCGAAAAGGCCGGGAAACCTGCCAGAGGCGGTCACCAGCTCGGCCGGGGTCCGGCCCGCTTCCACCTGGGCGCGCCAGCCCGCGACAATTCGCCGGAGGCGCGGCGATGCGCTGGCGGCGGCTGCCACCTCCCAGCCCTCGACAATGCTGATGCCCGCGTTCAACAGGCCCTCCAGCGCCGCGCAAAGCCGGGCCAGCGCCAGGTGCCGGCGCGCGCTGCCGATCACGGGCACCGCGTCCAAAACCGATTCCATGAACGCCCGCCAGGCTTCGCCGTGCCGGCTTTGCAGCGTCAGCACGAGGAGCCCAACGGCCGCATACAGGGGCAGCAACACCAGGACCGTCTGCGCCAGGTAACGCACCCAATCGCCCGTCAGGAACAACCGCGCAAAGGGAAAGATGAACACCGCGAAGTGCAGCAACGCGACCGGGTAGGCCAGTTCCGCGAGCATTTGCCGGAGCATTTGCGCCCGTTCGGCGTAAAATTCGCCGAGGGATCGGAAGGACAAGTCCAGGCGGCCGCTGCGTTCACCCGCTTCGATCAACGTCAGGTCAAATTCTGGCAGCCAGTCCAGCCGCCGCAGGGTTTCGGCCAGCGTGAACCCGCTTTCGAGGTCCGCCAGCGCGGGCTGGAGGTAACGGCGGTAGGAAAAGGCCGGCGGATGCCGGAGCACCTGCTGGAAGGCCGAAACAATGGGAATCCCGGCGCTGACAAGCTGTCCGAGCTGCTGATAGAACTCGGCGCGCTTTGCCAACTGCCCCGGCGTAATCATCGGTTTGGGCCCCGGTCAGCGTTCCGGCTCAAAAAAGGGAAACAGGCGTTTCAGTTCCGCTTTATCCGGCTGGCGGCCGTATTCGCAGATTTCGAAGGCCTCGACATGTTGGATCGCCGCGGCCTGGCCGGCGGGGTACCACTCCGCCAGCTTGCTGCGGAAGCGGTCCGCCAGCGCGCGGTTGCGCCGGGCGAGCTGCTCGCGGACCTGGGCGTGACGCCGCTTCTGTCCTTCCGGGTCGGAGGGCATCAGCTCCGGCGAGCCCAAGGCGCCCCCTTCGTGGAACTGGGAAACGAGCAAGCCGAGCGCCTGGAGCTTTTGCTCGAGGACTTCGTCAATGCTCACCAGGATGTCGGGTTGGAAGGGGGCGGGTTTCTGAAAGCGGTCGGGATAGAAGAGAAAGACCGGATTGGTTTTGAGCGCGGGCACGTCGGGGCAGAAGAACGGCACGGTGACCATGAACGCCGCATCCTGGACCAGGATGCTGGTGTAGCGGTGGTCGGGGTGGTAGTCGTTGGGGCGCGGGCCCATCACAATGTCGGCCTGCCATTCCCGGATCAGCCGGACGATGGTGCGGCGGTTTTCCAGCGTGGGCAGCAGCTCCCCATCATGAATATCGAGCACCTCGGCGGTGGTTCCCAGCACTTTGGCCGCCGCCTCGACCTCCGCCTTGCGGCGGAGGGCCAGCGGGCCGCCGGCTTCACGCCAGTGGCCGATGTCGCCGTTGGTCGTTGAGACCAGCTTGACTTTATGTCCTTTGGCGGCCCACCGGGCGGCGACGCCCCCCGCCTGGAGTTCACAGTCATCCGGATGCGCGCCGAAACAGATGATGCGCAGCGTGCCGGCCGGCGCCGGTTCCGCGCCGGTGGCGAGGCATGGCGCGACCGCGCCGCCCACAAGCAGAATCAAGGCTCGAACAAGAATGGGTTTCATATGCAACAGCAGACGGTGGTCTTGCGACCCGTTTTGTCAAGAACTCGGAACATCCTTAGGCGAAACGCCCATCTCGAACAACACAATTAACACGCCGGTGACCGGGGCGCGGCCCGGCGGTTCTTGACTGTGCCGGTGGGAGATGGTGGAGTAAGCGCCAGACACTATGGCCACGAACGACAACCGCGTCAGCCGGCGGCGCTTTCTGAAACGGTGTGCCGCCACCACGGGCGGCGCGGTCTTCCTCCCGGCAATTTTTCCCGCCTCGGCATTGGGGCGGGGCGGCTTGCGGGCGCCCAGCGAGCGAATCCAGATGGGGTTCATCGGGTTGGGCGGGCAGGGCACCGGCCATCTGCTGGGCGGGGCCTGGACTTATGTTCCCGGGGGTTATGCCGCCCGGGAGGATGTGCAAGTGCTGGCGGTTTGCGATGTGCGGCGGGAGCGGCGGGAGCACGCGCAGGCGCGCTGCAACGCCATCTACGCGCAAAAATTCGGGCAGGCGGCCTATCAGGGCGTCAGCGCCCACAACGATTTCCGCGAGGTCCTGGCCCGGCCTGACATTGACGCGGTCTTGCTGGCGTTGCCGTATCATTGGGCGGCGCCGATGTCCGTCATGGCAATGCGCGCGGGCAAGGACGTGTATTGCGAGAAACCTTGCGCCATCACGGTGCGCGAGGGCGGCGCCGTGGTCGAGACGGCGAAACGCTTCAGCCGCGTGTACCAGGCCGGCACCCAGCAACGGTCGGAATATGCCGGCAAATTCCGGCTCGTGTGCGAGCTGGTTCGCAATGGCAGGATTGGCCAGCTCAAAGAAGTTTATGCGTTCCGCCAGCCGGGGGCGTTTTTCCCCTCGCCGTGGACGTCGGATGCCAGCAGTCCGGTGCCCGACGGCTTTGACTGGGACCTTTGGCTGGGGCCGCTGCCGTGGCGGCCCTTCAACGGCGAAGCGGGTCATGCGTTGTCCGGGATGTTTGTCGGGGACGTGAATTGGGCGCCGCACCATTATGATTTCATCCAGTGGGTGGTGAATCCCGATCCCAAGGCGCCCCTCGAGGTCTCCTGCGAACCCCGGGGCCCGAACCCGGATGATGCCGTGGTCCATTACCGCTACGCCAACGGCGTGGTGGTTCATTCCAGCGCCTGCGCCGGCGAACCGGTCGGCGGCGAAGGCGGCGCCTGTTTTGTGGGGACGGAGGGCCGGATCGCGGTGGAGCGGTCGAACCTGGTTGCCGACCCCGCCCGGATTCTGAGCGAGCCGATTCGTCCCGGGGACGCCCGCGTTTACCGCTCCGACAGCCACTCCGGCAACTTTCTGGAGTGCATCCGGACGCGGCGCCCCACCATCTGCGACCCGGAAACCGCCATCTACTCGATGAACGCCATTTTGATTGGCGGCATCGCTCTCATCCTCCGACGTACCCTCCGCTGGGACCCGGTGAAATCCGAATTCATCGGCGATGCTGAGGCGAACCGTTTGTTGTCCTATGCTCCGCGGCCGCCGTGGGGCATCTGAACGCGAGCCACCCTGGCGTCCGCCTGCGAATATGAAAATTCTCAAGATGATCCCGGCGCGGTTGCTGATGATGGCCGGTCTGCTGGCGCTCCCGCTGCCCGTCGCGAACGGCGCACCCGATGAAGCGGACCTCATCGCCATTCTGGAATCCGGCGCTCCGGCGGTCCAGAAGTGTGAGGCGTGCCAAAAACTGCGCCTGGTGGGAACGGCCCGGGCCGTGCCGGCGCTGGCCGCGTTGCTGAATGACGAGCGAGTGTCCCAAGCGGCCCGGTTTGCGCTCGAGGCGCTTCCCGGGCCGGAAGCCGACGCGGCGTTGCGCGAGGCTCTGGACAGGACCGCCGGACTGCTCCAGGCCGGCGTGGCCGATTCACTTGGGTGGCGGGGGGATGCCGCGGCCGTGCCCTTGCTGGCGCCGCTCCTGACCAATTCGGATGCCGCGGTGGCCCAGGCGGCGGCGACCGCCCTGGGGCGCATTGGCACGGCCCAGGCGCTCGAGGCGCTCCTCGCCTCGCGGCCCCGCATCGGTGCCGCCGCCCGTCCGGCCCTGCTCGAAGCGCTGCTGCGCTGCGCCGAACGGTTGCTGGCCGAGGGGAGGACAGCTCAGGCTCAGGTTTTGTATGAAAGCCTGGCCCAGCCGGACGAACCCGACGCGGTGCGGGTCGCCGCCCACTGCGGTTTGATTCGTTGCGCGGGCGGCGATGCGCTGGCTCGCATCCAGTCCGCTCTGCGAGGGACCGATGCAGCCGCCCAGGTTGCCGCCCTGCAGATGGCCGGCGAGGTTCAGCATCCCCAGGCCACCGCCCGGTTTGCCGGCCTGTTGCCCCAGGTGCCGCCGACCGTGCAAGTGGCGCTGCTGGCGCTGTTGCGGACTCGCGGCGACCCCGCCGCCTTCCCGGCGGTGCAGGCGGCGGCTGGCAGCCCGGACCCTGCCGTGCGAACGGCGGCGCTGGGCGCGCTGGGTGAATTGGGCGACGCCAGCACAGTGCCCTTCCTTGCCGAGGCCGCGGCGTCACGCGAGGCGGCAGAGCAGCGGGCGGCGCGCCAGGCGCTGGAGTCGCTGCATCGGGGTGACATGGGCGGCGCCTTGGTCGCCCGGCTGGCCGGCGCCTCGCCCGCGGTCCAGGCGGAGTTGGTCCGTGCCCTGACCACCCGCCAGGAAAAGGCCGCGGTCCCCGCATTACTGGAACTGGCCCGGGGCCGGCGGCCAGCCGAACGCGATTCGGCGCTGCGGGCCTTGGAAAGCCTTGCCGATCCGAGCCACGGCGCCGCCCTGGCCGAGCTGCTGGCTGCCGCGCCGGAGACCGAAACGCGCGCTGCGGTCGTCAGCATCTTCGAAGCCATTGCGGAACGGGCGCCCGGGGGCGAAGGGTTGGATTCCGATGCGCTGGTTCGCAGGATTGCAACCGGAGATTTGGAAACGCGCAAAGCGTTGCTGGGCGTGTGCGCCCGGTTTGTCAATGAGCCGCTCCGTGAGGCGCTGCGCGCGGCGCTCAAGGATGCGAACGAAGACATCCGTTCCGCCGCCGGGCGGGCGCTGTGCGACGCCCGCGACCCGGACCTCCTGCCAGATTTGCTGTCGCTGGCCCGCCGGACATCGGATGCGAGCCTTCGCTCGCTGGCGCTGGCCGGCATCGTGCGCCTGGCCACCGACGAGGCGGCGGCGCCGCCCCTGGAAAAACGCGCGGAGATGCTGGCCGCGGCGTTCGAGCTGGCGGGGCGGGTGGAAGACAAGCGCCGCGTGCTCTCGGGACTCGGCCGCGTCCCACACCCGGCCATGCTGGCCTTGGCGCAGAACGCCGCCGAGGACCCGGCGGTCAAGGCGGAGGCTTCGGCCGCTCGGGCGCAGATTCTGCAGAAACTCGGATTCAATGGACCGTTCATCCAGGAGTGGGTGGTTTCCGGCCCGTATCGAAAAGAGGGAGTGGTGGGAGCGTTGGCGGTTTTCAACATTCCATTCGATCCGGAGGAACCGGATGCCCCGGTCCGCTGGCAGGGCGTGCCCCCCGGCGAACACGTGAACCTGGCGGCGCTTTTCCCGGGCCAGGAAAATTGCGCGGCGTATCTGAAAGCGCAGGTGATTGCTCCCGCGGCGGTTGACGCGTTGCTTCTGCTGGGCACCGACGATGGAGTCAAAGCCTGGCTTGACGGCCGGCTGATCCACGCCAACAACGTGGATCGGGGCGAGGTGGTGGACCAGGACCAGGTTGCCATCCGCTTGCAGGAAGGCACCAACACGCTGCTGCTCAAAATCACCCAGGGCGGCGGCGGGTGGTCTGCCCGCGCCCGGATTGTCGGCGCGGACGGACAGCCCCTCGCCGGGTTGCAGGTTGTTCCCCAAAACGCACCGCCGGTCCAGGTTCAGGCGCCTCAACCGCCGCCGGTGCCAAAGCCGGCCATCCTGCCGCCTCGCGACCACTTCCGGAAACTGCGGTTGACGGACCAGTTTTACGCCGAGGGCGCTTACTTTGGAGACTTCAACCGGGATGGCCGGCTGGACGTCGTGGCCGGGCCGTTCTGGTTCGAAGGCCCCGATTTCAACACCCGTCATGCGTATCGGCCGGTCAAGGAGTTCGACCCCAAAACCGAGTATTCGGACAACTTTCTCACCTACGCCGGAGACTGCAACGGAGACGGTTGGCCCGACATCATTTGTGTGCCGTACCCGGGCAGGGAAGGGTATTGGTATGCGAACCCCGCAGGAAAAGGGGGGGAATGGAAGCCGCACCTTTACTACCCGATGGTTGGCAACGAATCCCCGCTGTGGAGCGACGTGACTGGTGACGGCCGGCCGGAGCTGATTTTCTGCAACGAAGGGTTCCTTGGCTTCGCCGGTCCAGACTTCAGCCGACCGGAGGCGCCGTGGGTTTTCCACCCCGTCTCGCACCAGGATAAACGCTATCAGCGCTTCACCCACGGCGTGGGCGTGGGAGACATCAATGGCGACGGCCGCGGGGATGTGGTCGAGGCGGCGGGCTGGTGGGGACAGCCGGCCCAGGCCAGCCAGCCCTGGAGCTTTCATCCCTTTCAATTCGCCCAAGCCGCCGCGCAGATGCTCGTTTACGATGTAAACGGCGATGGCCTGGCCGACCTGGTCACGGCCTGGCACTGCCATGAATACGGCCTGGTCTGGTGGGAGCAGGTGCGCAGCGACGGCCCCGCGCCGGACTGGCGGCAACACGTCATCCTGCCGCCCCAACCGGAGGTGGACTCAGAGGCGTTCCGGGTGAGCCAGTTGCACGCCTTTGACTTGGCGGACATGAATGGCGACGGCCTGAAGGACGTCGTGACGGGCAAACGTTTCTGGGCGCATGGCCCCCAAGGCGACCCCGAGCCGGATGCGCCCGCCGTCGTGTTCTGGCTCGAACTGCGGCGGGAACCCGGCGGCCAGGCCCGGTTCATCCCTCATTTGATTGACGACGATTCCGGCGTGGGCACCCAGGTCGCCACGGCCGACCTCAACGGCGATGGCCGGCCCGACGTCATCGTCAGCAACAAGAAAGGCATTTTCGTCCACTTGAGCGAAGGCGCCGCCCCGCGCGCGCAATCCCCTTGAGCCCCGCGTCGAAGCCTGGATTTCGACCGGCCGGCCTGACCGTCTCGAGAGCCGGGTCGCCCCCTCCTTCAAGCACCGGGCAACGGACTCCTTTCGCGAGCCGTCCCCAGGGCGATTCAGTGCTTCGTGACCCGGAGACCCGGCTCAAACCGCCTCACCATGCCTTGCCGAGGAACCAGGCGCCGGATTCCAAGTCGTGCTTGAGCAGGTATTCCCGCCCGTCGCCGCCGCGCACCTTGAAATAGTCGGCGCGGGGCCATTCGGGTTTGCTCTCGATTTGGAACCAGCGGTCAAGCACCTCGGCAACCTCGATGGACTGTTCTTCCCATTTGAACCGGCGGGGCGTCTCGTCCGCCTTCATCCCCGCGTAACACTCCACTTGAATCGGCGTCAGGCGCATGACGAAACCGGGTTCCACCAGCAGGGCCCCTTGCCTTCAATCGCGGCCGCGGCCCGCCGGCGAATGGATTCCTGTTGGGCGGGGCTCAGGGGACGGAAGTCAGCCAGGGCGGCAAAAGCCGCGTCCTGTTCGTTGGGGAAACTCAGCCCCAACAGGGCCACATCCGGCTCGAGCGTCAGCGTGTAATGGAGGCATTCGGCCACCGTCAGCCTGGGCAGCACGGGTTCGCCAGCGGTCTCGCGGCCGCCCGAGCTGAACTTGCCCCGGGGACGCGCCTCCAACGGCCGGTTGTATCCCGTGGTGTCGCCCAACAACTTCCCGGCGCCGAAGGTCTTGAAACAGACGGTCCCCACCCCTTTCCGCCGGGCCAGCGGCAGAATCTCCTCGCGGTATCGGTCGTCACAGACGGGCCCCAGCGGAAACATCACCACGTCGCAAAGCCCGCTCTCCAGCGCCAGCCGCAACACTTCCGGGTGGTGGCTCGAGAGGCCGCGGAAGCGCGCCTTGCCCGCCCTGACCGCCCGCCCAAGCTGCTCCATGCCGCCGCCAGGGCTCGCGAGTTCATTCCACCGGCCCGGCTCGGAAACGTCGTGAAAAACAAACAAATCCACCCCGTCCAATCCCAGCGCCTTCAGGCTGGCATCCACCTGGGGTCCCACCGGCTGGTCCAGCTCATCAATTTTGTCAATCACGAACATCCCCTCCCGCCGGCCGCGCAACGCCGCGCCCACAATGGCTTCACTGTAGCCGTTCTCGTAGCCGGGCGCCGTGTCAATCAGGTTCAGACCGTAATCCATGGCGCGGCGGACGGTGGCCACGCATTGCTCGAACGGCACGGCGCGGTCGGCCAAATCTCCGATGCCCAGAACGGTGGCGTGGAAGCCGGTGGAACCCAACGGGCGCTTTGGCAGTGTCATATCAACTCTTGCCTCTTACCACACTTCCCGGGGCAGGAACAGCCCGCAAGCAAAAGCTTGGTCCATGGCGCGGCTCTTGGTTTAATCCGCCCATGCCGCTCTTGAAACTCGAAACCAACGTCGCCCTGGCGGAAGACCAACAGAACCGTCTCTTGAGCTCGCTCTCAAAAGCCGTTGCCGACGCCCTCGGCAAACCCGAACAATACGTCATGGTCACCCTCGCCCGGACGGCCCTCTGGATGGCCGGCCGGGGGGACGGGGCGGCCTTTGGGGACCTCCGCAGCATCGGCGGCCTGAGTCCCGAGGTGAATCGCAAGCTGGCGAAGGAAGTCAGTAAACTGCTCAGCGACGTTCTGGGAATCCCGGCGGACCGCGTGTACCTGAACTTCAGCAATGTCGAAGCGCGCAACTGGGGATGGAACGGCAGCACTTTCGGCTGATGTTGACGGAGCCCGGCCAGGGCCGCCCTATCGAACTGCGGCCCGCCAGGAACGGCCGCATTGCCGGCTGATGCATGGAAACCTGCCCGAGGAAAAAGGCACTTACGTCCTGATTGCGTCGGCGCCGCGGATGAAGCGCATCGAGATTGGCCGCCTGGGCCGTTTTGACATTCCTCCGGGCTTCTACGCCTACGTGGGGAGCGCGTTCGGCGCGGGGGGACTTCGCGCCCGGCTGGGACACCATTTGGAATCAACGGCCAGGCCGCATTGGCATATTGACTATCTTCTGCGAGTGGCTCGACCGGTCGAGATTTGGCTCAGCACCGCGCCTTGGAAGTTGGAACCGCAGTGGGCCGGTCTGTTGGAAGCCGCCCCCCAATTCCGCGTCCCCATCCCGGGGTTTGGATGCTCCGACTCTCCCCGCCGCCGCGCCAGCCACTTGTTCTACTCCAGCCGCCGGCCCCGCTTTCGCTGGTTCCAACAACGGGCAGCCGAAACCTCGCCGGCCCTTGTGGTCAAGCGACTGCGCCTCTCGCAGCAAGGGTGAAGGAAAAGGCGGGGTGCCGGCTTGCCTGAGGAAGATGGAGCGAGCGAAGGGATTCGAACCCTCGACATTCACCTTGGCAAGGTGACGCTCTACCAGACTGAGCTACGCTCGCTTCCTGAAAGCAGACAATAGCCTACGGGAATCCAGCCGGATTGCAAGTCCCCGTTTTCAAGTTTTTTCTCTCCCGCGATAACCGGGGGGTGGCGGGCTTCGAGGCGCGAGGCAGCCAGCCCGGGCTTTGGCGGCAAACGCCTGCTTTGAGCCCGCGGGCGGGCAGGTCCCCAGGTCCGGCTTCGCCCGGTGCCGCCAGTCAATCGTCGTCATCGGGCTGGAGCTGCACAGCCCATTCGGGATAGGGCGCCTGCGACCCTTTCATGGCATGCCAGAGGATGCGGTTGAGGAGGTCCTCGGGGCAGCGGTCAATCTGTTCGAGCGGCAGGCGGGCCGAGGCGTAGGCATGGCGGCGCAAGAGCGAGTCGGAAACTTTTCTGGGCTCGGGATTCATCTGGTCGAGCGGCACGTTGTTCGGGACGGCGGTGAAGGGGGTGAAGTCGGGCTGGTCTGTGAAGCAATCGAACATGGGGGTCGCAGTGGCATCCAGTTGGTTCATGGGGGGAAGGCCCAGAATGAGTTCGATGGTGCGCAGCAGGCTGGTTTGGTTGTATTGGGTGCTGACCACGGTTTTTCGCCGGGTGTAGGGGCTGATGACGAAGGCCGTGGTGCGATAGCCGCTGACATGGTCCCAGCCGTTCTGAGGATCGTCCTCGATGGCGAAGATGCAGGTTTCGGGCCAGAACCGGCTGCGGCTGATGGCTTCGACGATCTGCCCGAAGGCGAGGTCGTTGTCGGCAACCTGGGCGGCGGGGGTCGGGGAGCCGGCGCGGGTGCCGCTGGTATGATTATTGGGCAGGCAGATGATGCTCAGGTTGGGAAAACCCCCCGCCTGTTCGAAATGTTTCAGTTCCTTGATGAACTGCGCCGCGCGGAACACGTCGGGGATGTCCATGTCCCAGCCCACGGTGTTCGTCGCCAGATAAGGGCGCAGGGATTCGATGGCGGGGACGCTGCGGATTTCGATTTCGCCCCGTTGCTCGACAAAGTCGCGGTAATAATCCAGAAACTTGATCGGGCCTTTGCGGGCGGGGTCCTTCCAGCGCGTCTCGGTGAGGGCGAATTCGCCGTAAACCCGCAGCGTCTTGCCGCCGGCGAGGGCGTTGTCCCAGATGAAGCCGGCGGGGGAATAGGCCAGGGCGTCCATTTCATCCTCGCCCATGCCGTCGGGGTAGCTGCGGGGGAAACCGGCGAACGAGCGCTCCATGTAATCGGTGGTGATGGCCGTGCCGGTCCATTGGTGGCCATCCGCGCTGAGAATTCCCGAGCAATAGGTGTTGTCGAGGAGGACAAACTCGCGGGCCAGCTTGTGCTGGTTGGGGGTCACCCGCTCGCCAAAAACGCAAAGCTCCGGGTCGCCGTTGCCTTCGGTCATGTCGCCCAACACCTGGTCGTAGGTCCGGTTTTCCTTGATGATGTAAACGACGTGTTTGAAGACGCTGGGCTCGCCGACCCGCTCGGGCACGGGACGGGGCGGCTGGCCGGGGCGCGGCCGCCGGGCGGCTTCGCGCAAGAGAGGATAGCGCATGTTCTCGAGGGCGACGCGGGTGTGGTCGCGCAGCGCTTGCGCGGAAGGGACGGGAACCAGCGACAACGAGCCGTGATACTGGTGCGAGTTGAACTCGGGCTGGCCGTCGGACTTCCGCGGCCGGCCGGGGCTCAGGCCCTTGATGTTGGCCACGTAAAAGCTGTTGCGCCGGGCATCGTGAACGATGGCGCCGGGGAACCACCCGACCGGCACCAAACCCAGGAGAGTCGAGTGGCCGGGCTTGAACCGGATTACCGCGACCGCGTTCTGGCTGCCGTTGCAGACATAGAGCGTTTTTCCCGCGGAATCGAATGTCAGCGCAGTGGGCTGCGCGCCGAAGAGGTCCTCGGGAGATTGGCGGGTCCAGATTTTTTCGACGACCGTGTCGGTGCGGGTGTCGATGACGCTCAACGTGTCGCTGCCGGCGTTGGCGACCACCAGCCAGCGGCGGTCGGGAGAAAGGGCGAGGGCCGAGGCGTGAAGCCCGGTGAGGATTTCCTTCGAGGCCGGTTCGGCGCCGCGCCCGCCGGCTTCCAAGGGGATGATGGTGACCGACCCTTCGCTGGCGATGTGGCGGACCGGGTCCACGCGCACAACGGTTCCCCGGCCAGCCGGACCCGTGAGGCTGCCGGCATCGGGGCGGCGCCCCCCCCAGTTGCTGACGTAGGCCTTGCCCTGGGCCAGCACCACGCCGAAGGGCGCAACCCCGGTGTCCCACAGCCGCAGCACGCGCCCGTCGTTTGCGTCAAGTTCGGCCAGCCGGTTTGACAGATTCAAGGCCACATACAGGCGCCGGCCATCGGCGGAAACCGCCAGACCAGCAGGAATTTCGGCTTTGCGGCGCGGGGCATTTGCCGGCGGCAAGGGCAGCGTGAACGCCGGCTGGACCTTGCCGTCGGCGCCCACCTTGAACACTTTGATGCTGCCGTCCACGTTCGCCAGATAAATCCGCGAGCCATCAGGCGAGAACTCCAGGCCGGTAAAGCTCAATTGGCCCTCCTTGTCGGGCTGCAAAATCTGCTCGGAGACCACGTCGGGCGCGGCGTGGCGGGATGCCTCGGCGGGCAGCGGCACCGTCTGGAGTTGCCGGCCGCTCATCGGGTCAATCACCACCAGGTCGTGTGTTTTGCCGGCTGTCACCAGCAAGCGCCCGTCCGGGCTCAGCGCCAGGGCCTGGGGCCGCATTCCCGGCAGCTCGACCTGCAGTCCCGAAGGCGACAGGACCTGGTTGGCCGGGGTGTAATGGCGCTGGCCGGCAAGGCGGCCAACCTTTTCCGTGGTAGCGTAGGCTGCCGGTCGGTTCGGGCCGGGCTGGCAGCCGGCAAGCAAGACCATCAGGCCGGGAACTGCGCCCGACAGCAGCCGCTTCATCGTTTGAACCAGGTTTTTATTCATAAGACACATCTCCCAATTTGCGCCAAAGAGGCGGGAAAGGATAACAGAGGACCGACCGGGCGACCAAGCGCCGGACGTCTGATCGGCTGATTTTGATGCGACGGCTCGCGTCCAAAACGTTCTCCTGGCGAAGCCGGGCCAGGGTGGCCTGGCCGATCAGGATGGGCCAGGAACAAGCCAGACGGACCCTGGCCTGGCCGGGGGGCAGCATCAACGTGTACTCCCAACCGGCTCGAAGATGGTGGCGGGCGGTGTCGAGCAACTGGCGGTAGAGGGGGCGAAACCGGGGCTCGGCGGCCGGGTCGAGCAGGTCCGCCGGTCTCAGTCCAAGCCCTTGCAGACTCCGAACGGGGATATAGCAACGGCCTTGGCGCAAGTCAGCCGGCAAGTCGCGCAGGATGTTGACCAACTGCAAGCCCTTCCCGAAACGGACCCCTTTGGCCAGCCAGGCGTCGTCGTCCAGGGCCGCTTGGGGGAACAGGTGGCGCCGGCACATCCGCGACCAGAACTCGCCCACACACCCCGCGACCCGATAGGTGTAGTCGTCCAAATCCGCCAGGCTTTCCAAGGCCAGGATGCGGTCCGCCGCGCCTTCCCCGAATCGCCGCAAATCCAGCTCCTGCCCGCTGGTAATCGTGTCGAGGACCTGCCTGACCTCGTCGCGGTCCTCCGCCGAAAAGCCGTCCAAGTGGGCCAGGATTGCCTCGATTTGATCGAGCAGTTCGCGTTCGGCGGGAGACCCTTGGTGGCCGGCCAGCTCGGCGAACTGCAAGGGGGCGGACTCTCTTCCCAGAATCCGGTTTCGCAGCGATTCAAGGGCCGAGAGCCGTTGCTCCGGCGGCACCAAGCCCGTGTCGGCGATCGTGTCCGTCGCCCGGGCAAGGAGGTAGGCCAGGCCAATCTGACGCCTCACCGGTCCCGGCAGGAACCGCAGCGTTCGGTAAAAGGTGCGCGATACCCGCTCAAGCAGCGCAAACAGTTGCGGTTCGGGCAGCGGCGCCATGAGCGGTCAGTTTTCGATGCGCCGGGTCATTTCAGCAGCCTTTCCCAGCGAGCCAGTTGGCGTTGGACTTGTTTGGCGCCCGGGGAGCCCGGGACCTGGCGCCGCAGCAACGCGCGTTTGAGGTCGAACACTTCGAGGGCATCCGGCCCCAGGCGAGGGTCGAGAGCCTGCAACTCGGCAGGGGTGAGTTGGTTCAGCTTGCGGCCGGATTGCTCGGCCAGGGCCACCAGTTGGCCGACGACGTGATGGGCCTGCCGGAACGGCATGCCTTTGCGCACCAGGTAATCCGCCAGGTCGGTTGCCAGCAACGCGGGGTCGGCGGCCGCCGCCGCGCAGGCCTTGCGGTTGGCGCGGCTGTGGCGAAGCATGGCCGCGCAGAGGCGCGTGGTGGCGCGGACGGTGTCCACGCTGTCGAACAGGCGCTCCTTGTCCTCCTGCAGGTCGCGGTTGTAGGTCATCGGCAGCCCCTTCAACAGGGCAAGCAGGGCCACCAGGTTGCCGATGACACGGCCGCTCTTGCCGCGGGTCAACTCGGCCACGTCCGGGTTCTTCTTCTGCGGCATGAGCGAAGAGCCGGTGGTGTAGGCGTCGGCGATGGAAAGAAAGTTGAACTCGGCGCTGGCCCACAGCACCAAATCCTCGGCCAGACGCGACAGATGCACCGCCAGCAACGCGGCCACACTGCAAAACTCGACCGCGAAATCGCGGTCGCTCACGGCGTCCATCGAGTTTTGGCAGAGCCGCGGCCGGCCGCGCTCATCCACAAAGCCCAGCAGGCGGGCCACCCATTCGCGGTCCAACGGCAGCGTGGTGCCCGCCAGCGCCCCGCAGCCCAGGGGACACACATTCACGCGGTCGAAACATTGGTTCAGCCGTTCGCGGTCGCGCGCCAGCATTTCCACATAAGCCAGCAGATGATGCGCCAGGTAAACCGGTTGCGCCCGCTGCAGATGCGTGTAGCCGGGAATGATGACGTCCTCCTCCCGCCGCGCCAGTTCCACCAGGGCGCGCTGGAGGGACTGGACTTCACCGTCCAGGGCCCGGATTTCATCCCGCAACCACAGGCGCATGTCCAGCGCCACCTGGTCGTTGCGCGAGCGGCCGGTGTGCAGTTTGGCGCCGGCGGCCACCCGGCGGGTGAGCTCCGCCTCGATGTTCATGTGAACATCCTCCAGCTCCGCCTTCCAACGAAAACGCCCGGCCTCAATCTCGGCGGCAATCTGGTCCAGGCCCGCCAGCAGCTCCTGGAGTTCCTGGCGGGTGAGCAGGCCGATTCTCTGCAGCATGGCGGCGTGGGCCTTCGAGCCCCGGATGTCGTGCCGCCACAACCGCCAGTCAAAGGAGATGGATTCCGAGAATGCCGCCACGTCCGCCGCAGGGCCGCCGGCAAACCGGCCGCTGCGTGAAACCGGTGAGCTCTTTTTCATGCGCTTCAGGCGACCGAATCTGCCGCCAACACGGGGGAAAGTCACTGCCAAAAAAGATTTGTCCCCCCGGACCGCCTGTGGAATCGTGTAGCCCAGCCTATGGGCGAATTCAAATTTGCCTGCCCGGTCTGCGGGCAACACCTCACTGCCGAGCGCGGCTCCGCGGGCACGCAAATCGAATGTCCCACTTGCTTCCGCAAAATTGTCGTGCCCCAGCCCCCGGCCAACTCCGACTCGAAACTCATCCTCTCGGCGGCCGAGGCGGACAAACCCGCGCGGCCCCTGCCCGGCGGCCCGGGCGGTGAGAGCGCCGCCGGGGCGGGGCGGCCACGGAGCGTGCCGGTGGCGGCCGTGGTGCTGGTGGTGGCGGGGGTGGTGGGAGCCGGGCTGTTCTTTTTTCGTGATCATCTCCCCACGAAAAGAGGGCGCGAGGCCGCCAGCCCGACCAATTCAGCGCCGGCAGGGGTGCCGGTGGCGCTCGTTACCAACAGCCCCGCGGTGCTCGACCTTGCCCAGGCCGTTATTCCGGAGACCAAGGTTTCCGGCACCCTCCGCGGAACGAACTTCACCTGCCAGCGGGTCACTCTCCAGAATGGCTTGCTCTCGATTCGCCAGGGCAAGACCTGGCCGCCCGAGCTGGCGGTGGCCATTCAGTTGCATGCCCGCCAATCCGAGGACCTCGCCGGAAAGTCCGTTGAAGTCGCGCCGGACCGTTTACCCCCCGTGCCCCGCGTCACCCTCCGCTGGAGGGATGAACAACAGAAGTCCGTCAGCCAGATGTTTACCAACGGGTATGCGCTGAGGCTGAAATTCGGGGCGGTGGAAGACAAGTTTATTACCGGGCGGATTTACCTTGCCCTGCCGGACGATTACCGCAGCTCAATTGCCGGCACCTTCAAAGCTGAAATCCTGCCCCCGAGCCAGAAAACCAAAAAATCCAAGGCGCCCGCGCCTCCTTCCCGTTGAGGCGCTGCCAACGGGGTCCAACCGGACAGGCACTCCCCCATGTCCCCGCGTGCCGGCCGGTTCCCGCTGCTTTGCGGCCGGAATTCCCAGCCGAGGCATGTTCCTCGCCGCCGGCCCGGCGCAGATTTGTGTCGCGTTGTGAGGATGAAACGCGGAAGCTGCCTGCATGCCAGTTCCCCTGCAGGCCCCGGACAGGCCTCCGCGGTCCCGGAAACTGCTTCGCACCGCCTGGCGGGCAGCGCTCGGGCTCGCCGCCCTGGTGCTGCTCGGGGCGATGGTCTTGATCCTTGCCTTCAAGGACCCGCTCCGAACCATGGGGTCACTCCAGCGCGTGCCGGGCACGAAAATGTTCGTCGTTGATTACTACGGCGACTGCAACCTCAAGGAAATCCGCGAGCACGGGATGGATGTGGCGGACCCCATCGCGAGCCTTGCCCGCGTGCTTTTGCCCGACTGGCTGGCCCGTCTGGCCGCCGAGTCCACCCGGAACAAGATTCCCCCCGTTCGCGCGCCGGTCCGGCGCCCGGCCCATTCCTGCACGACGGTGGCGTTTCGCACCCGGGAGGGACAGGTTTTGCTCGGGCGGAATTTCGACTGGATGCACGATGCGTGCGTGGTGTTGCGCATTCACAGTCGCAAGGGCGCTTCATCGGTTGCGGTGCTGGACCCGCATTACCTGGGGCTGGATGAGCCGCGGCTGGCCCGCCCGACGCTGGCCGAGCGGTTTCGCCTGTTGTTCCTTCCTTACGTGGCGATGGATGGCCTGAACGAGCACGGGGTGGCGATTGGCGAGATGGCGCTGTCCGAGACCCGCGCGCCTGCCGATCCGGCCCGGCCTTCGATCATCAACCCGCTCCTGATTCGAATGATTCTGGACTATGCCCGCAACACCGACGAAGCCCTCGCCCTGATTCGCCACTACAACATCCATTTCCCGGCCGTTCCCTGCCATTACCTCATCGCCGACGCCACGGGCCGGAGTGTCGTGGTCGAATTCATCGAAGGCCGGGTCGAAACCATTTCCAGCCCCGAACCCTGGCAGGTCTCCACCAATCACCGGCTTCTGGGCAGGTCCGAGGCCGAAAACGACCGCGCCTGCTGGCGGTATCAGACCGCGTCGGACCGCGTCGCGCGGCTGGACGGGCAACTGGACGTTGCGGGCATGCTCGAGGTCATGGCCGAGGTTTCGGTTCCGGACTGGACGATGTGGACCAGCGTTTACAACCTGTCCACCGGCGAATTCCGCGTGGCGTATCGCAGGAACTTTAATGATTGCTGCACCGGCCGCCTTGCCATGCGCTGAAGTGCCGGCAGCGGGGGGCCTTCAGGTCAATTACAGCACGCTTCGGTTGGTTGGCGGATTGGAAACGTCGTCTCTTGTCAACTCCGGCGCGCTGGCAGTGCCGCGCGAGAGACGCCCCGCGTTGACCAGGGTTACCTCATGGTTATTGCAACCTCTTCCCTTTTTGCAGAACTTTCGAAACCCTACCACACCCGGACACGATAGAACCGGGTGGCCGACGTGGCCGCAGAATCCACCACCGAGGCGGGATTGCCATCGCCGTAAGCCCCTCCCAGGAAGGTCCAGGTAACCGGCGGCGTGAGGCTTGTGGCGTAGTAAACGCTGTAATTGACTGCCGGTTGCGTGGGGAACATGAAGGAGAAGGCGCCGTTGGCAAACGTGCCGGGAGTCAGCGCCGGCGCCGCGAGAGGCAGCACAAGAAGGTTGGTGCTGGCTGACACCCCGGCAGGGTGGTCCGCGTTGTAAGCTGTGCAGGTAACGGTATAGAGACCGGGTTCTGCCCAGGTGCGGTCCACCGCCAGCCGCGTCACATTGGTCAGGACCGAGCCGTCCCCAAAATCCCAAGCCACCCGGCTCACCCGCCCCGTCAGCGAGGCGGAAACGAAAGTGTAACGGTCCTCGGTCGTGACAGGCGGACGGACCTGAAGGTCAAGGCTGAGCGGGCCGGTGAGGTTGGCCTCCACGAATTGGTCACAACCGACGGAGGGCGGATTGGCCCACGGCTCGCCCTCCAGGTCGGTTCCCGAGGCGTAGAGGGGGTTGCCCGCGCCAATACACCGGGTGGTGGAGGGCAAACGCCACAAATCCAGAAGCTGAGGATCGTCGTCAAAAGAGCCTTCTCCCAAAACGGGGTAGGTGCAGCAATAGCTCAGCATGGAACCGGAGTGGTTGTCCTCAAACCCGAGGAAGCCGCTGAAATTGAATTTAATCACGCAGTTGTGGACACGGCTTGAGCGAATACCGCCTCCGAGAAATGAGCCTGAGATTCGATTGCGCCAGATCGTGCAGTTGACGAGTGTGCCGCCGTAAGCGCCCCCACCGGCGGTTGCGTAGTTGCTGACGATCAAGGAATTTCGGACCAAGGCGTTGTTCACCCCGCCCCCGTCATAGGCAGCCTGGTTTGCCGCGAATACGCAGCGATCGAAGTGGGCATTGCATCCGCCTCCGCCAACCCGGGACGAAACGTTGTTGCTGATGACGCAGTTGGCGACGAGGGCGTTGGTCGAACTGGCCCAAACGCCTCCGCCCTCGCCAGACGACAATCCGGTCGAAAGAGTCGCGCCCCCGGTCAGGGTGAAACCACCGAGTTGCGCGCCATTCGTCATCCAGAGGCAGCGCACTGCCAGCGGGCCGTTGGTGGACACCGGGTCCCAAGCCCCCCGGATGACCGTCTGGTCCGGACCATTGACGCTGAGCACGGTCAGCGGTTTGTCCAGCACCACGCGATTGGTGAGGCTGTCTCCCATGGTTTTGCCGCCCGCCGCGTAAACGCCTTTGGCAACCAGCACAGCCTCCCCTTCCCCGGCCGCCGCAATGGCGTCCTGGATGTTGGTTGCGGCGGTTGCCCAACTCAGGTAGGGCGGCGCCGGGGCCGGGTTGGCAACATCAACACAGTGGATTACCACCTTGGCCACCGCGCTGGTTGCCACACCGAACGCGTTGCTCGCCACCATCTGGTATGCCCCGGCATCCCCCAGCTCCAACCCTTTAATTCTCAACGTCGGCGTGTGGGTGGTACTGTAGCGGCCACCGTCTTCAAGCACCTCCCCATCCTTGGTCCATGTGCAGAACCACGGCTCCTCCCCCACCACTACCAGCCCTCCGATCTCCAGCCGTGGCGGGGAGATGCTGATTTTGTGACTGGGCTGCCCCAAGACCAGGGGGACCGGCTGCCATTCGTCACAACCCATGGATGGGGGATCAGCCCATGGCTGGCCGTCAAGGTCGGTCCCACGGAGGACACCGACGGTTCCGGCGCCCCGACAGGGCGACAGGGCAGCCAGATGCACGCCATCTTCCAACAACTGCGGGTCCGCATTGATGTTGCCGGGGCCGGCTGGCAGCGGGTCGGTGTTGCAATGGCTGAAGGTGCAGTTGGCGTGGTTGGCATAGGGCGCCTGGCTTGTGGGATTCCAATAAACAATGCAGTTGGTCAGCGCGGCATTACCCACACCTGAGCTTTGCGAAGCATACCCCGCAGCCGTATTGCTGACGATCGTGCAGTTTACAGCCGTCCCGTTGTACAACCCCCCTCCATGTTGGTAGGCGAAGTTTTTCGTGAGGGCACAGTTTTCCAAAAGGCTTTGATAGGCTCCGCCGCCAGTGTGGTTGGCGATGTTTCCGCTGATCAGGCAATTCCTGAGAGTGCAACCCCAGGCGCCCCCGCCATAGCCGTAAGAGGTGCCGTAACCGACGGTGCGGTTGCCGATCACGGCGCAGTGGTCGAGAGTCACCTGGAAGGCGCCGCCACCGAGGTTTCCCGCGCTGTTCCCGACAATGCGACAGTTGAAGACAGTGGCATTGGTCGAAACGCCACAAATGCCCCCCCCATTCACGTCAATGTTGGCCTGCACCGTCATTGGCCGGGTTGCACCCCCGCGGAGGGTGAACCCGCTGAGAACTGCTTGATCGGTCACCCAAGCGCACCGGATGGCGGTCGGGCCGTTGGTGGCGGGGTCCCAGGCGCCCTGGATGATGGTGTCTTCAGGCCCGTTGACGCTGTGCACAAGGAGGGGCTTGTCAATTACGACACGGTTGGTGAGAGTCCCACCCGCCGCCCTGCCACCCGCATTGTAGAGCCCGTTGGTCACCAGAACAATTTCACCGGGGTAGGCCGCGTCAATGGCGTCCTGAATGTTGGTGGCGGCCGTGGCCCACGTTCTGTATGGCTTTGCCGGGGAGCTGCCAGCCGCGTTGACGAAATGGAACACCATGTGGGTCGGGGGGCTGGTGGCCATCCCGAAGGTGTTACTCGCAACCAACTGATACTTGCCCACCAGAGAGTCGGCGATCCCAACGACGACCAGCTTGGGCGTATGGACCGACAGGTATGGGCCGCCGTCCTCGATGGGCGTGCCGTCCTTCGTCCACCAGTAAGTCATGGGCCCCTGCCCGGCGGCCACCCCGGAGAGAGTAAAACCAAGGGGATCAGTCGTGAAAAGGACTCGAGGCGGCCAGACAATGGCGGGGGCGTCAGACCATTCATCGCAGCCCACGGAGGGGGGATCTGCCCAGGGTTGACCGTCCAGATCGGTGCCGCTGGCGACGTTGGTGCCGGCTCCACGACACGGCGAAGTGACGGCCAGATGAACTCCATCCGCCTGCAGTTGAGGCGCGTTGGTGAAGTTGCCGGGGGGAGGAAGGCCGATAGGGGTGCAGCTATGGGCAACCAGCCGCATACCGCCGAAATAATCAGATTGGTTGTGGTAAACGATGCAATTAGTTAGCCTGATAAACGGGGAGCTTCCAAAGGGGAGAGGGCTGTTGCCGACCACAGTCGAATTGACCAAAACCGATTCGTACGCCGCAGCCGCCCCGCCTCCGATTCGGTTCGTGCTGATCAGGCAGTTAATCAGGGTCCCTCGCATCACGCCCGCCACAGCGGAGAAGGCTGTATTGGCTGTGATCACGCAGTTGACGACCCGGGAGTTGGTGGAGGCACACCACACCCCGCCCGCTTCTCTGAGGATCCAGTCGCCGTTGGTTCGGGTGGCTCCCCCCTGCAGCGTGAACCCGATTAAAGCCGCCTGGTCGGCCAGCCAGGCGCAACGTACTGCAGACATGCCATTGATTGCCCCCGCGCCCATAATAATGGTTCGCCAGGGCCCGTTGAGACTGCGCACCGTGATGGCTTTGTCCAAAGCCACCCGGTTGGTGAGGTCCCCCGCCATCACCTTGCCACCGGTATCATAAAGCCCATCGGCCACCAGCACCTCATCCCCTGGCTCCGCCAGGTCTATGGCCGCCTGAATGTTCGTTGCGGCTTCGGACCAACTGGCAAACGGGGGGACATGGCCACCGGCGGGCGACACATAGCGCGTGGCGGTGTAACCAGTGATCAGAGTTCCAAGCCAGAGCAGCAAGGCCGGTAGTCGGGGGAAGAGTTCCTTCATGATGCCAATACGTGGTTCACGCTTTCTTGCCGACGAGTCCGTTTTCGACAAACCGTCGGGCTTGGAGGCTTTATGCCAAAAGCCGGGCCGGATGTAAAGAGGCAACTTAGGCAAATTAAGCCGGAGCTCCTGACCGAAGAAGGTCCGAAGCCAGGACACCAACCTGCCGTGTTCCAAACCGCGCCGGAGGGCGCCGAAGTCGGCCGCCGGGCCGGACCGGCCGCCTGCCTATCCTTTCCCGCTCTCGACCCAGCAGACCGCGTAGCGGACCAGGCTGACCTCGTTCTTCAATCCCAGTTTCCGGCGAATGCCAAGACATTGCTGTCGCACCCGCGAAATGGGAAGGGCCAGCTCGACGGCCATGTCGGACAAATCCTTGCCGCGGCCCAGCAGTTCCAGCAGCCGGAGCTCGTCATCGGCAAGCCGATCCAGGAGCCGCAGTTTGGCGCGGGAATTGTTCTCGCGCGTGGAGGCGCCGCCGCCGGCGAGCACTTCTTCGCTGACGTAAATGCGGCCCAGCAACACGTCCCGCGCCGCGCGCACGATCTCCTGGGCGTCCTCCTCTTTCATGATGTAGCCGTCGCCGCCGGCGCGCAGGACGCGCTCGGCATACACGGCTTCATCGTGCATGGAAACGACCAGGAGCTTGACCGCGCGATCCCGGCGGCGGATTTCGCGGATCAGTTGCAACCCGCTCCGGCCCGGCAGGGTAAGGTCAATCAGCACCAGGTCCGGCCGCAGGCGCCGGATTTCCGGCAAGGCCGCTTCGGCGCTGGCCGCCGCGCCGCACACCACCAGGTCCGGCTGGTCGTTCAAAACGCGCGCCAAACCGTCCCGATAGACGGGGTGGTCCTCCAGGAGGTAAACCGTTCGCGCGCCGGGTTTCCCACCCGTCCGGGCGGGTTGCGGCAGGCGAAGGCCGCCTCCGCCGGCTCGTCTAGTGGGCTTTGCCGCCCCCCGGCGGCCTGGAACTGGCCTCTTGGCCTTGGGGGGTCTGGTGGACAGCCTCTGCGTCATCACGGGGTCAGCGTCCTCCATCTTTCGAGCCCGCGCAAGGCTGGTCACCGGCAATTCGGGCCGACGAGCTGTCGGCGGCCGGCCCTTCCGCACCCAAGGGCCCATCCTCTACGAACTCCCGGCGCCGGCGGGTCCTTCGGAATTCCCGGCCTTGGCCCGGGCGCGTTGTTCCGCGAAGAAGTTCTGCAACAAGGCGCGGCATTCAGGCTCCCGCAGGCCTTGGGTCACCTCGCAGCGGTGGTTGAAGGTGGGGAACTGGAGCAAATTCAGCGCGCTGCCGGCGGCGCCCGCCTTGGGGTCACTTGCCCCGAACACCACCCTGCCAACACGGGCGTGGACGATGGCGCCCGCGCACATGGGGCAGGGTTCTTTGGTGACATAGAGGGTGCATTCGTTCAGGCGCCAGTCCCCGAGCGCTTCCTCGGCCTGGGTGATGGCCAGCATCTCGGCGTGCGCGGTGGCGTCCCGGAGCAGCTCGACCTGGTTGAAGGCCCGGGCGATGATTCGTCCCTCGCGCACAATCACCGCGCCCACCGGCACTTCTTCCGCCTCCCACGCCCGGGCGGCCTGCCGGAGGGCTTCGCCCATGAAGAAGTGGTCGCTGTGCAGGTCTATAAGGGGCTGGTCAGGCATGGGCGGGGTGGGGGGGCGAGGGGGTGATGGCCGACGGCAGCCAGCTTTCCTCGAGGGTCCAGGTGTTTCGGCCGTCGGCATGGCAATGACAGTGCGCGGCGAAGAAGCCGCCGCGAAACCGCCAGAACCAGGGCCAGAGGCTCTCGAGGTCGGTCTGCGGCAGGGGCAGGGTGGCCAGGGCGGACCGGGGAAAAAACCGAAAGCGGCCCTCGGGATGGTCGGGGGGCGGGCGGCTCAGCCGGCGCTTCACCTCGAAGAGGAACATGAGCCAATGGGTGTTGCCCTGGTAGCCGTGCTCGCTAATCAGGCCGGTCAGATGCAGGTCGGCCGGCGTCAACTCCAGCCCCATTTCCTCGGCGGCTTCCCGGCAGGCGCACGCATAGGGCGACTCGCCCTCGGCCATGTGCAACTTGCCGCCGGGCGGACTCCACCGTCCGCGATTGGGCTCCTGCGCCCGCTCGAGCAGCAGAACTTCATCCCGGGCGTTGAAACAATACAGCAGCGTGGCGATTTGGAAATCTTTACAAATGGTGCGGCCCATAGCAAAAATCGAGGAAAACCGTGAAAACTTACCTATACAACCGAGTCAGTTCGGGCAAACAGTCCCGAACCAACAAGGACGGTTTAACCCGCCAATCCGAGTCTAGCGAAGTCTTGGATTTCCTCAAGCGGCACAAGTTGAATGTTGTGAAAACGATGGAATACATCGGGTCGAGTTTCACGGGCAAAAACTTTGACAATAAAACCGTGCTTGGCGAGTTCGTTGCCGCAGTCACAAACGGCACGATTAAGCCTCCCGTCTGCCTCTGTTTCGAGAACTGGGACCGTTTCGGCAGAGATGTTGAATGGAAGAACACGAAACGCTTTTTGGATTTGATTGAGGCGGGAGTTTCAATCGGTGTCGTTTCAATGGACATCGTTATTGACCAAAACGTATTGGCGGAGAACTCCAGCATCTTGCAGTTAGTCGTCAACGACATTCAACGAGCGAGGAAAGAATCACAACGCAAGAGCGGATTTTCCAAACGCAATCTTGCGGTGAAAGTTGCTAACGCCAAAAAAGGCATGAAGGTCTATTTCGGCGGCCAATCCCCCCGATGGATCACGGGCGTGAAGGATGGGGAGTTTGTCTTGGACACGCAGATGATTGCCAACATAGAGCGGATTTTTGATTTGTATCTGGGCGGCAAAAGTTGTGTTGGAATCGCCAAGATCATGAACGGCGAAAGGAAGCAAACCTTCGGGCCTTCCAAGAAGAATCCAACCGATAAAAGGAGCAAGGTGTATTGGTTCAATACCACGGTCAAAAACATCCTGACCCACAAATCACTAACGGGCTGGTGCAAGGTGAACGACTTCGAGTCAGACAGCTACTACCCCGAAATCATCAAGCCCGCCGTATTTGTGAAGGTTCAAAGTCGAGTCGCACACAACGCAACCAAGCGAGGCGGCAGCAAACTTGGCAAGGTGCCGAATCTCTTTCGTGGATTGATATGCTGTGCCCGCTGTGAGAACGACATTGGCGTGCGAAGGGCACGGGTTAAGAAGCAGGAATACAGTTACATGGCCTGCCGCAAATCCCAAGTTGGCATTTGCGGTGACAAAACCATCTGGAAAATGAATGAGCTGGAAGAACGGATTTTCGCTTTCGCTCTCGAAATGACGCCCGATGAAATGACGGCCAAACCAATACCAAAGGCGAACGAAGACGCCGTGGCAAAGTTGAAACTGGAGTTGAGCAACACAACTCTTGCCATCAAGTCCACGCTTGGACGCTTGCAAAAGTTTCCAGATTTGCAGACCGAGATTGATGCGGAGCTAACGAAGTTGGACATAAAGCGGAAAACGTTACGGGAACAAATCGCCAAAGAGGAATCCAACAATGCAGTTATTGCAGCGACCCCTGTCGCTGTCGCCAAGTTCAAAAGTTTGTTGAGGGGCGAGATTGACGATGACGACGCACTGACCGAAGCGGCAGACAGCATTGCGGAACGCTTGAGGGATGAAGAAGTGAGATGGGAACTGCGGAACGTGATGCCCGATTTCATCAAGAAGATCAGATGCGACCTATCCAAGTGGAAATATGAGATTGAGTTCGTCAACGGCGGGAAGAAGCACTTCGTATTTGACCTTTGACGGCCACCCGTAGGGGCATGGGTGCTTCTGAACAGGGGGTCTGAAACGGGGGGTAATGCCCGCCCATGCTTGAAATACATGCGGCTGAGTTTTTTCAGGAAATCGCCGCACGTATCCAAGCATCCACGTATCGGCAGCGTGGCGGCATGGTGGCGTTAAAAAAAGGTGCCTTAACCTGCACATGTGAACCCCAATACAGGAAACAGGTTTTATACAGGGTTGCCGCCATCGCTCTTGAGCAAGTGCTTGGTCAACGTCGGGGAAAAACCAACGGACTGAGAAATCATGGTGTCGGCATGGCGGCGGATTTTTTCGTCATCCCCCACGGTGGAAATCCATCCATCATGCTGCGGTATCCAGAACAGATTTTCCGTGCGGCAATACTCCCCCAACCGCTGAACCATCAATCCAGCCTCGAAGTTCTGTAAATAAATCGCCAAGTCCGTGCGGTTCGACAAAACCGATTTTGCGAAGTGGGGGAACCGCTCCTGAAAAAACTGAAAGACGTATTCCCCACGCAACCATTTCGGGGATTTCCTGCCTGCATTCACAACACGGAGGAAATCAGTTTTGACCTGCTCCCGATCCGTGGTGCCCATCGCATCCCCAATCGCCGTGTAAATGTCGCCAGCAAGCAGGTCTTGGTATCGGCGGCGTTCGCCGTCGTGTTCAAACAGGGTGACGAGCAAAAGTGGATGACAACTTTTTACGTCGTATTCCACGAGCGGCAGAAAATCGTGCTTCAAGTTGCGGCGTCCTTCGGCTGGCATCATCACGACACGGTGAAACAGCCGCTTGGATTTGTTGCCGTAGGTCAGGCCAAAATCCTTGTAGGCGATATGCTCGCAATGGTCTTTGACCCGTGAGCGGCGGGTTGGTTCCGTCGGCAACCAAAACTCTGTATCCTTCACAACCTTCAAATCCCAAAGGCACTTCAACGCATATCGGGAAGCATCATCCGTCGGGGTATTGTCGGGAGTTGGAGCATGGAAACGCTCCCGCCCAAAGTTCACATTGCAAATGCCGTCACGCATCGCCGCTGACGGCACAAGGTAGGACATTGGGTAGCCATTAGCATCGTGCGTTGCCAAGTATTTTCGATTGAAACGTAGTTGTCCCCAATCGCACAACTGGTCACGGTATCGGGTGTATCCGCTATCGCATTTGTCTGACCAGTAGCGGCTGGAAATCTGGGCCCATTGTCGTTCCTTGGCAGTGACGAGAACCTTGTTTTGGATATACGCCGAGCGGCTCTGCTCTCGTGCAGGAAGTCCTGATGCTTCAAGTTTGGCACGCAGCGATTTGGTGACGGCAAAATGGTCTGTTTTCAGCCATGCCCGTTCCCTAACGAAACGATCTTCGTATGTCATGTGGTCCTCACCTTCAAAAATCTGAGCCGCCCCCTCAAATCATTTTTGGAATGGATTGGTGAGGGACTTGCCGGGGACGGCTCAAAAAATCGTGAACGAACCTCGCCCAATCCGCCCAATACATAGCGTGCGACAGCATCAAAACGGCACCCGAACATCTTTTCTCATGTTCAACGTCGTTCTTTTCTGGTCAAGCTGTAACGGCCAAATACCACATGCTCGCATTTTGTTACATGAAGGTGGGCCGATGGATCTAATAACTCAGGTCACTACCCCGTGGCAGCGGTCAGTTGCCTGTCGTCACGAGATTTTTTGCCGATTCGTCTTCCATTTTGATTTTCCCGCCGTGCGGCTCGCTATTTATTCGGCGGAATGAGAACCGCCGAAATCATCACACGACGCCAAGCAACCCAAGCGGCCATGACGGATGCCCTGCATGGGCTTGTTTTCCGTCTGGCGGTGTCAGCCGCTCGCCACGGCTACGAACTCAACTTGCAAGCGTTGCGGTCGGCAGTGCTGCCGAGGAAGCAGGCGAAAGGAAGACGATGAACCAGAAACCCAATCCCATTTTGACAGCCAGCAACACCGATAAGAACGGCAAGCCACTCCGGTTGGACGTTGGCGGAACACGGGACATCTCCAAGCCCTACGCCAAGCCGAAGTTCAAACTTGTTTACGACCCCGTGAACGGCATCCAGTTTGTTTCGCCGAATATGAAGGTCAGGACAATCCAACCTTCAGACTACTTCGATTGACCGATTTACCCAGAGGGGCGGGCAACTCGTCGTTCATACAAAACAAACGAGATGGCCAAGGATTACACCGCCCCTCTGGGTGCCCCTCTTTGGGGAGCAAGTGACGTTCAGGATGGCCGAAAACGGTTCAGGTGGCTTTCCGTCCATCCGATACATGAGAACCGCCTCCTTGTTCTCCAAGCCTCTCCAAAGGCCACGGCGGGCGAACAACGCCCGCCAGGGCCAACCTGTCCACCCACCCCAAACAGTCCGATACACGCCCCCAGACTCAAAATATCAATCTCAAGTGAACATTTGCATTTGACAATTTGGCTTGATCGGGCAGACTCGGGGCATGAAAATGAAGTTCGTTGCCTATCACAGAGTCTCGCTTGAGCGGCAAGGTTTGAATGGACTTGGCATTGAAGCCCAACGGCAGGCCGTAGCACGATACCTCGCCACTTTGGACTGCGAGTTGATTGGAACATTCGATGAAGTGGAAAGTGGGGCGAACAACAAACGCCCCCAACTCGCCGCCGCTATCCAGTTGGCGAAGGCTAAGAAGGCGATCCTCGTGATTGCGAAACTCGACAGACTTTCGAGAAACGCCGCATTTTTGCTTCAACTCCAAGACAGCGGCGTTGATTTCGTGGCGTGCGACATGCCCAATGCCGACAAGCTCTCCATTGGCATCATTGCCCTACTCGCACAGCGGGAGCGTCAGCTAATCTCAGAACGCACCAAGGCGGGGCTGGCCGTCGCCAAGCAGCGGGGCGTTACACTGGGCAACCCGAACGCCAAACAAGCGTTGAAAGTCGCTCACAAGGCAATCCAAGGCCGCAAGTTGGCATTCGTGGCCGAAGCCATGAAGTCCATTGAGGAAATCAGGGAGACGGGAGTTCAGACGTTGGCGAAGATTGCGGATTGCCTGAACAAGCGGGGAGAGAAAACGGCTCGCAATGGCAAGTGGACAGCGACCGCCGTAAAGCGAGTGATGGAGGCCGTAGCATGAAACCCATTCGTGACCGTGCGAGTCGTGCGGATGAAGTTCGGGTGCCGCCCGCTGTCGCCAAGGAGGGTGGGGAGTGAGGAAAACAGCGAGCCGACACCCGAAGATCGCCGTGCCTATTTACCGTCAACTGCCAGCGGCACGTATATGAAAAAAACATTCGTTTCGCCGCCCGCCTCAACAGATTCGGCTTTGAGGGAATAGAACGGCCACAGATAATCTTGCTTGGTCATCGAGTTCGCTTGCGGATAAACCAACGCACACTCAGCTATTGTTAAGTCATCAGGCACCCCGCCCCGAAAACTTCTTGCCTGCCCCTTTTTCAGCATGGCGATTACTTCTTTCCTCGTTCTCGGCAATGCCGTGGCGACGGGTTTGATCTTGCGAAATGTCATCTCAACCTCGCCAAGTCGGCCCCCGCTAATGTAGCCCGCCCGCAACATTCCACCGCCGCCAAGGGACAACACGGATGCCCCATCGTGGATTTTCTGCCAGAGTTCAACATTCACCTGACGGATGTATCGTTTCCTCGCCCAGTTGTCGTTGCGGTCATTATACCAAGTGCCCTCTGTATTGAACGAGCATCGCAGTTTTCCATCAGGCAAATGTTCCAAGTCGTTCGTCGTAATCCCCAGTGCTGGCAGCATCGCAAGTGTGTTTGCAAGGGCTTCCCTTTCGTCAGGGACTCCTTGAGCCATCGGCTTATGATTTTTCACGTCCCATTTGTGATTGTCCTCGCCGCTGGCATATCCAACCGCACCTGATTTTTCCGAAAACCAAACTGACTGCCATCTCAAGTGATTAGTTGGATTCGGTTCCTTAACCCAATATCCCGGGGCATCGAGCATCGTCGTCGGCATCCGATTTATTTCCCCACGAACTTCAAGCCAGTTGGCCAACGATTGCAAAAACTCTTGTCGGTAGGTGGCAGGCGTTACCGCATACACGATAAGATTCGTTCTGGGTGGCTCATCTGCCTTCCACTTCACGGATTTTATCGAGTGCGGTAATACCTCCCCGACTAAACTTTCCAATTCGCTATCGCTGGCGGGACGGATTAACTCGCCCGCACTCGTCGTCAACACGATGCAGGCGAGCAATCCAACCATGAAGTTTGTATTCATGTCGTCTCAGGGGCTTGGATGGCAGCACACCAAAAATCCGCTGAAAACTCAAACAGCATTCGAGCAAAGGGCACTTTTTGTAAATAAAACGCTGGCAGTTCATAGGTTTGAATAGCATTCAACGCCACAGGTGATGATTTCAGCCATTGCAATTGACCATCCTCCGCATGGCGACACACGGCAGGAACGATTCCAACCGTGGCACCATACATGGCAAATAGTCCAAGCGTGCCGAAACTCCACTTCGCCAGACATTTCAAACCGTGCTTAGAGCGTGGTCGCTGTTTGGTCATCCTCTTGAAGTTCTCCTTGAACATGGTCGGGGTCAGGATCGGTTTGTGAGCCGTATCCGTATAGGTAGTCGCCTGCACATTCAGGCCAGTAAATCGAACGGCTCACATTTGCGTTGGCAGCGGACTCTTTTGGCTGCGTTTTGAGGCACACATATCGCCATGCCCCCAAGACAGTATGATTGTTCGCATTTGGAGTGCCAGCAATCAGGGCATGAACCCAGAACTTGCCCATGTCGGGATGCACGGTTACTTCGGTAGCGTATGCCTGCATGATGTGAAGGTCTGTGTTCATCGCCAGATGATTGTTGTTTTTCATTTGGCTGAAACAGGCGTCCGTGCGGTAAGCAGCATCACGAAACAAGTTGCACGTGTAGAATGCCGCCCACTTGAGATTGCTGCTTCCCAAGTCCATGTCGTTCATGCCCACCCATGCAAAGCTGTCACTTGCCTTGTTGTAAATCGGGATGTAGGTCTGCGGATGCCCCAACGCCACGATGTTTTCCTTGCCCGCCGCACTGTGACCAACGAACAAGCCAAGGTTTACATTGTTGAGAATGTTCGAGCCGCTAAGTGAAGATTTTTTAAGAGCAGCCGCCGAAACATTGTCGTCGGCATAAATGAACGGCACCGTGTAGCCCATGATCGGAACGACCTGTGCCAAGTATGCTGCAATCTTCTTGGGTGCTTTGAGCTTGCCCCAAGGAAATCCGCTGCCTGTCGCAAACGTGACTTGCCCAAACGGAGCACCACGAGGCGGGCGGGGATAGCTACCAAACAACGGGTGATGCCCTTGAAACATCATCCCAAAGCTGCCAAGGATTTTGTAGGTGGAAAAGATTATGAATGGCCCATTCGTGGTGACATTCATCCCGCCCCCATCCTCGGTGCCAAACACACCGCCGTTGAAACTCGTGCTGCTCTGTGCAACAAAGGACTCTGGTTGCGGATAAACCTCGCTCTGGGTTGCCTCAAAAAAGACCAAGTGGTTTGTCTCCATTCCGGGCGGAAGTATTGCAAGCGGAAATGGCTCGCTGGATAAATCTTCTGGCATTGCCCATTGCTCCAACGGCTCTTGGTAGGAGCTTTGAGAAAACAGGGCATTCGCACTGAGGGCACTCATGCTCTGGGCTTCGCCCAAATCGTAAATCACGTAACCAACTCGTTGCGGACTGAGTTCCTGACCGTTTGAGTCCAAGCCATCCCATGCAACGGAAATAGTTGTGCCCTCTCCGTAAAAGGTGCGGTAGATGGTGTTCGTGTCGTCGGCGGAAGTAATGTCCACCTGCCAACTGCGAGGCGAGGCCCAAACAGCATGAACCTCCTGCGTCTGGCCGAGGTCGGGGCGGTATCCTGAGTATTTAAGGCGAACATCGGAAAGGAAGTTGCTGAACACAACTGATACATTCTTGGCTGCATAGGTAGCAGCGGCGTCTGATTCTTGATCGGGCACCACGTCGTCGCCGCCTGTGGTCCCCGACTCGTCATCGTTTGCAACGGATACCGTAAAACGGTGTGTGCCGTTCGGGAAAAGTCGGGTTTCAATCGCAAACGAATAATCTGTGCCAGAGTCAAACGCAACTTGGTTGCCGTCCAACAGCAGACTTGCGGATGTCACGTTTGACGAAGTTGCAACGCTCGCAATGATGTTCGTCGCTTCCGAAAGAACTGCCATGTCAGCGATATTGCTGATTGTGACGGTGGCTGGGAAACTGTTCGAGGAATAGCCCTGCACAGCGACACGATAAAAGCGGTATGGCACTTCATCGCTCGTGGAGGACAAGCGAGGATAAAACACGCCTTCGCTGCCAATGTCTGCCCAAATGGTGTTTGTTCCCTGATTCGGGACGTATTCTGCGGCGACGGTAAAGCCAAGCGTCAAATCGGGACTATACTCGATCTGATAGACTTCGTTTGTTTGGCTAGTCCACTCAAGAATGGCGGGCTGGTTGGGTCCAAACTTGAACAGATTGACTGTTGGCACATTGGTTTGTGCTTGTGCGAACTGAATACAACCGAGGATGCTCAGAGCGGCAATCGCTCGTAGTGTGGCTTTCATTTTTTCGCTTCCCTTTCTGGTTTGTGGCCGTCCCCTCCGTGCGGGATGAGTCAGCCGTAGTTTCATTGTTTGCTGTTGATTTCCGAACGCAAGAAAATATCCGTTACGATTCCGTCAACCCGCTCGGCTGTATTTTGCTCAGGCATGGTCAAGGCCGACGCATTCATAGGCATCGCCAATACGACAGGTTCATCACGAGCAGGGCAATCCAACTCAAAACCGCAACCGCCCAAAGCGTGATTCGCAGACGCAAAACATGACGGTCAAACCGACGGCCTGCCTCTACGATTTCTTCAACGGTCGTGGCCCCTGCCCCAGCGGCCTTCATTTCCAACTCTCGGTTGATCAAAAGCGGTTCAAGTGCGGGAGCAATCAGGAGGGGCAGAACGAAAACGGCCAGCACCAGAATGACACCCCAGCCAGCGGCGTTCTCATTGATTTCCTTCTTCTTCGCATCGGAAACCAAAATGTCGTAAGCAATCAGCGACTCAACGGGACGCTCTTTGATGGCGTCCGCCAGTTTATCAATCGGGTGTTTGTTGTCTGAGTCGGCCATGCTCGGGCGTCCTGTATCGCTCACGCCTCACTTCTCTGTCATGTTGCCAACCTCGATGAAATAAACCCATGCTGGTTTCGTTATGGATTTGTCCCTTTCATCCGTGTTCCAAACGTAGCCAATGCCATTGCCCGTGTTGACCGCCTGCATTAACTCACCATACCGAACACGCTCGGCCTTGTAGTGTCCACGCCGTATGATTTCAAACTTGGCAAACTTCTTTTCGGCTTTCAGTTCAACGAGCGATTTCAACCTTCCGTCTGACCCTTCTGGCGTGCCTGCTTCCAAGTCCTCGTCATCCCAAAAAAATCTTCAAATCTTGTGCGGCGGTTTGGGCTTGGCGTGGGTAATCGTCAGGTCGCATGTCCAGTTCGTTTCCGCTCGCTTGAACGAGTCGGAACTGTCGTAAGCACTTCCAAACGTCCTGCTATTTGCTCGCTCTCTGTCAGAGTCATATTGTCCCCTGAAAGCTTTTTCAATCGGGGCAAATGTCACGTTGGTTGCGACGGGTTCAAAAGCGTAATACTGAGCATTTGCTTCCATGAATGCCCATTGAACTGCTTCGTCCGCCGTGGGCATTTCGGCATGGATAACAAACTCTGAGTTGTAAATCTTCGCTGCCGCCTTTCGGGCTTCTGCAACACGCCACCCGATCAATACGACAACGGCGACGATGGCGGCAATGAGCCAGTGCTTTCCCGTGATTTTGGGGTTCATGTTCATAGCGTTTCAAGCGTTGCAAGGATGGTTCATGTCGTCATTGATGCTGCCTGCTTTACGTCGGTTGCCTGAATTGTTCAGAGACGACGACGCCATGCAAGACAAATGTCTTATGCCTCCGTGCTGCATCGGCAGGCATTCTAACATGGATGTCGCACGCTCAATCAGGGTTGTCAGACGCCTTCTCACGGGTCGTGAAGGAGCACCGTGAAAAGAAGGGGCTGAGTCGTGCGGCGTTGGCAAAACTTTCTGGGCTGCATCAAACCTACGTCGGGCTTCTGGAGCGTGAGAAGAGAAGCCCAAACTTGGACACCGCAAAAGCCATCGCCGATGCTTTGGGGGTGCCGCTTACTCGAATGATTGGCGAGGCGGAACGGGCACAAGGGAAGCGGGAGCAGGGGCGGTAAACGACGCTCAGGCACGCCGATTTCTCATACCTTCTGGGCCTTTCGCATCACTGCATTTGACAGCCATGCGGCGTTTGTTATTATCTCCAAAACGCTGTCGAGATTTTGTAAGGCAGCACCATCGCGACTCAGGGGTTGGCTTTCCGGCCGATGCAATACAGGTGGCTGGCGGTGCGAACAAACAACTGGCCCGCCGCGACCGCGATGGTGGACCGCACCGGCGATTCGCCCATGGGGATGGTGGCCAGCACTTTGAATTCGTCGGCCGCCAGCACGACGGCCGTGCCGTTTTCGCTGATGCAATAAATCCGGCCGTCGGCCCCGGTCGGGGACGCGCGGAAGATTTCCCGGACGCCCAGGTTGCCCTGCCAGAGCTTTTCGCCCGTCGCGGGCCGCAGACAGGTCATCACCTGGCGGTCGCCGTCCAGAACGAAGAGTTTGTCACGATAGTAAAGCGGTGTGGCGCAGTCGGAGGGGAACTCTTTCAACTTCCAGACCAGGGCCGTGTCCGGCAGCCGCCCGGCCCCGGCGGGTTTGAACGCCAGCACCGGGTCGCGTTTGGGCGCGCAACCAATCACCACCCCGCCCGCCACCACCGGCGAAGGCACAATCCGCCAATGGCCCTCGCCGTTGGGATTGAAGCCGGCGCCGCGCCACAGTTCGCGGCCGGTGGCCGCGTCGTGGCCGGTCAGGTAGTCGCCGCCCACCACGAGGATTTCCACGGCGGCGCCGCGCACCCACGGAATCGGCGTGCTGTAGGCTTCCTGCGATTCCCCGCGGGCGTCGCTGGGCCGGACCTGGCGCCAGAGATTGTTGCCCGTCGCCGGGTCCAGACACAGGAGGAACGATTCGCGGGCGGGCTTGTCGTCCAGCGCATGCGAGTAATCGCCGGGCACGGGATTGCGCTGGAGGACCTGGATGTAAAGCCGGTCCTGAAACAGCATCGGGCTCGAGCCGTAAATCCACATGTTGGCGAACCGGCCGTATTCGGCCGCCAGGTCGCGCGACCAAAGCGGTTGGCCGTCGAAATCGTAAGCCGCCAGGTGGCCGGTCGCGAACAGCACGAACACGGCCCGGCCATCCGTGACCGGGCTGGGCGAAGCCATGTTGTTCCGGCCCTTGTCCCGGTTCCCCGTTGCCACCACCCGGCGCCATTTCTCGGTTCCGGTCCGCCGGTCCAGGCACAGCAGCAGCAAGTTCTTTTCCGCGTCGGGGGACGAGACGAAAACCGTGTCCTCCCATATCACGGGTGTCGCGCCGCTCTGGCCCGGCAGGGGCGCCGACCAAACCACGTTCTCGGTCTTGCTCCAGGTCGCCGGCAGATTCGTCTCCGAGCTCGAGCCGTTGAAGAACGGGCCGCGCCATTGCGGCCAGTTCGCCGCGTGCAGGTCAAGAATCGCGAGCCCCAGAACGGCAAGGGAAAACAGCTTTAACATATCAGCCCGGATATCGAACCCGGAAGCGCGGCCCAGGGCAAGCCGATACCACGCAACCTCAACGGTCTCCCGCCGGGCAGGTACATGAAAAAGGCCGGCGTTTTGAACCGGCCTGTGAAAACCCAATGTGGGGCAGATTTAGCTGGTCTTCCTGAACCGGCGAATCGTGCTCGCCGCAAACGGCAGCAGCAACAGCGCCCCGGCCAGAATCGTGGTGGGTTCGGGGACGACGATCAGCAAGTCCTGATTGTCGTAACCATACTGCGTGGGCGGACCGTTCACCAAGTTCATGACACGCACGCCATACGCGCCGTTCGCATCGTCTGTTCTCATGTCGAGGTAGGACGCATAGCCCAGTTGACTTTTTGCAAGGTCCAGCCACTCGTTATCGGCTGACGTCGCATCCGCCTCGGTATCTCCTATTCCCGAGTATGCGGAACTTTCCTGTTCGAGCCACCAGATGGCTTTTTGCAAATTCCCGGCATCGGTGGCACGACCGCTCCCAACCGTGTAATCGTAGCCAGACAGACTGCCACTTGCGAATTGGCTAAAAAGCCAGGCGGTTGCCTTTGAGATGGGGTCACCGGTGGGACCAACACCGCCCCAAACCGCTGAAGTGTTGTTCACCACAACGTTCGCCGTGTATGGCGGCATGATACTCTCCCCGGTTTCGAGACAGAAAGTCTGAAACGAGGAGCCCGGGACAATGTTGTAAGCCGACCACCCGGAGTCATTGTTCGCTGTGGCTTGAAACTCACCCCCGAACCCCGAGAATGTCCCCGGCACTCGTGTCATTGCCACCTGCAACGTTGCCTGTGCCGTTGGCACTGCCAGCACCCCTGCCAACCCAATTGCCAAAACTAACTTTTTCATTTCGTCCCTTTCTGTTTGTTTCCAACCGAACTGCGCCTGGAGGCCGGTTCTGGCTTGACGTCGTAGCCACAATCGAACTTCTGATTCGGGCTACAGTTTCAGTTGTCACCCTCCTTTATACGCTTGGCGGCAAAGGAATTACTATCCCACTTTGGGACATTCGTACTCACATTTGGGACTTGACCGTTTCCGTAGTTTTACGGAAGCGGCTGGCTCGAAACCAGGGGGCCGGCGGGGCCCCGGCTTGCACCGCATGTCCCCAAACTGAACCAAAATGTCCGGAAGGTGCATGGACCCGGTGTCTTGTTGAGGCGTATAATCCTTGGATTGAGCAAGTTCCATGATGCCGGGTCCGAGCCTTTGACTCCCGGCTCTGGCGGGGAGCCGGATGTCAGACGGCACGCTGCGCCCCGGACGATTCTCCTGGTGGATGATTCGGACGATGCGCGGCTGACGACCAAGTGGTTCTTGGCCAGCTTTGGCTACTCGGTGGACACGGCGCGCGACCCGGCCGAGGCGTTGAAGCTGTTTGACCCGGCCATTCATGACGCGGTGGTGACGGACAATTCGATGCCGGGAATGACCGGGGCGGAGCTGGCGCACATCATCAAACTCCGGTCGCCCAAAACCCGGGTGATGCTGTACAGCGGGCAACCGCCGGAAGACACCTCCTCGATAGACGTGGTGCTCCAACGGCCGGCGCACCTGCTGGCGCTGCGGGAAGCCCTGCGGAAACTCATGGCCGGAGGGTAAGGACAAGCGAGGGATGAGGGATGAGACCTGAAGGCGGAAAGCAGAAAGCAAAAAGTAGAAAGCAGAAATGGGGTTTGCCCACGTCGAGGCTGTGGTTGGGGCTTCTGAACCGGACGAGCAATCGCAATGGGGGTGGGCCGGTTTGATGCGGTGTCGTTGGCGGGATGAGGCCTGAAAGGGGAAAGCATCAATGGGGCGGCAGGAGGGTTCTTCACATCCACTGTGTATAGTTGGACAAAGGCTGTCCGAGTTCGGACAAGCGCTGTCCAGGTTTGAAGTTCTTTGAGGGGAAAGGGGTTGCCCGCAGACCACGCAGAACACGCGGAAGGGGGCGGCGTGCGGGCTCGAGAAGGCGCAGGGCGCCGGCCTCAGAAGCTCTGTTGCTGTCGGTTTGTTTCGGGTGTCGCCCGGAGGCGGCCGGGTGAATTGGATTGAAAGTAGCGAGGTTTGCGGGCATCCTGCGGGCGGTGAATGGTTGCGGCAGAATGCTGGTGGAAGCGGTTGCAGATTCAATCGCGCGGGGCGGATGCTGAAAGTCTCCGTCATTTTTGGGACGCGGCCCGAGGCGATCAAGCTGGCGCCCGTGGTTTTGGGTTTGCGGCGGCAGGCGGGGGTCTGCTGCCGGGTCTGTGTGACGGCGCAGCATCGGGAGATGCTGGACCAGGCGCTGGCCGTGTTCGACATCGAGCCGGACACGGACCTGGACCTGATGCAGGCGAACCAGACGCTGGGGAAATTCACCTCGCGCGCGATTGCGGCG
>ERZ795052.628-NODE-628-length-53122-cov-7.370927_pt1 | contig 53122 bp, 43 predicted proteins | sample MGYA00375136_ERZ795052 | MGnify/ENA primary metagenome ERZ795052 (study PRJEB30181, sample SAMN05720156) | activated sludge metagenome | isolation source: Anaerobic digester | place: Japan | collected 2015-05-26 ... | reverse complement strand
AGAATGGCTCCCTGCAATGATAGCAGGAAGCCTTTGCCATTGCGGCTTCTATTGCCGCATTCAGGTGATCTGGAACTGGTTTGTCCCATTCACCATTCTTGAACTCGTTTACGAGTTCTGTCTGGGCGAATTCAGGTTCAAAATCCAGTACCAGTACCTGATACACCTGGATTCTGAAATCCAGCCTGTGATGGCTGATGTCGATGATATGATCACCGACTGTAAGAGGGATAAGCGCGTGCCGGCCGTTAGACAAATGGCCGGCACGTTTAATATAAATCGCCCTTTTAGGCAAGCCGTCGCCACCGGCGACTATCGTCGACTCGCCGGTATTTGTGGATCCCCCACCTTCTTCCCAGATGGCGGGCAATCCACTTTTGGTCCTCTCGATACGAATTTTTTCCATTGTTTTTCTCCGAATAAATTATTTAAAAATGCTCTCTGCGGGGGGATAGATACCCCCGCAGACATCTACTTCCCCCCCACTAATGAAAATAGAATTAGTCACTACATTTACGCATCTTAAATCTCGACACCTTATTTGCTTTGACTTAATGTTACCAGCAATTATGCTGGTAACGACAACGTTTTCTGCATTAACTTTTTCTGCATGAATATAACCTGCCATGATATTTTGGCAGGTTATGTCGTTTGCTTCAATGTTGGTAGCGACAATATTTTCGGCAGTAAGGTTGCCGGCGACCACAAGGTTGCCGGCGACCACAAGGTCGCCGGCGATTTTTAAATCGCCGTTCACTGTTAAACCTTTAAAGCGATCAATAGTTGTTTTCATACAAAACTCCAAAATTTAAATTTATACATATTCCTACTAATACTTCCTAACGAGCCCTAACAAATGATACTTTATCGAACATGTAGGATCTAAGAGCGCACATAAACGATGCAAGAAAAGTGTTATGGTGTCAGTCAATTTTATTTGGAACAATAGGCAGTATTAGGATATATATATTAGTGTATTGGATATAACTATAATAAAAGCATATATCAATTTCTGCCTTGTATAGTAAATATGACATACTGATAAAAAAATACTTGACTTTTATTATAGATAAAACTATATTGTGTATATGTTAGTATTCAATTATCATAATAAGGAAGCAGTAGTATACAAGGGTGTTAAGGAATTAACGTCTGACCAAAGGGCTAACATTAAAACTGATTTATCATTAGTCCAGGTAGGTGATTTATTTTTAACTGCGGATGGATATGTTGTAAACATATTAGATATATATTATAAGAAAATTGGTAAGGTATATAAGAAGTTTATAGTTATACCTGGAAAGCATATAGTGTATAAACGTAATAAGATGGTAAGGTTACGGAGTAATGTATTACGCAAGATTGATTATATGTTTATAGTATTAGTATCAAATGGGGTAGATGTCAAGTTAGCTTCTAAACAGGTTTATGGAGGAGCTAATAAGTATATAAAAAGAATTAATAGTGATATGTTAAATGTATTATCCAGGAGATTAAAAATGGACATTAAAAAAAGTTTAGCGGACGAACTGCGAAATGCAGGTATCGATGAAGCAATTATTGCAAAAGAGATAGCTGAAGCTATTAAAGGCAAGAATGGTAATTTGAAGAAATGGGCTATTGAGATGTATTTAAATTTGATGGAGGATAATAACAAAACGGAGAAGAGCAGTAATGTATTACAGAACATTAAACTTGATTACAAATCGGATTTAAGCATAACGAATTAGGTGTTATATGTATACATTTGTCATAAATGATATAGATATAATACCAAAACAGTCTATACGATATAACATAAAGCAAAAGAGATTTTACCAGCCGACAAAATATACAAAGTATATAAAAACAATCAAACAGAAATTACAAAGTGAACTACCTAACACGTACGATCTTTATGACTTACCTGTTGCAGTAGAATATATTGCATATTTTAAAACACGTAACAAAAAGTTAATAGGAAGATATAAGGAAACGGCACCGGATGTAGATAACATATTGAAACCTATAAATGATGCTGTTAAAGGTATTTTAATAAGGGATGATAAACAAATAGTTTTATGTAGTATAAGCAAATATTATTCAAATTGCAGTAAATTAATTATCAAAATCAGATATATACATAATAACTATAATAATCTAAATAATATTTAAATAACATTTATATAGGTGTATTATGCATTACAGGGAACCAGTAAAATTCACTTGTCCTTTAATTGACAAGTGCATCGAGCAAATTAAAGCTGCTGTTGATAAAAGTATAGATGTTTCGTACAGCAGAGATGCTGATACTATGGAAGCCTGGATAGAAGATACAGTGTGGTTAATGGATAAAATTATTGAAACATTAGAAGAGTTGCGGGACAGCAATTCTAAACTTAGAGATTGGGGTAGTAATGAAGCAAGTCGTGTTGATGAATTAGAATTAAAAATCGTAAAATTAGAAGAAAAAGTAGATGAATTAGAAGAAAAAGTAGATGAACTAAAGGGGAATTAATATGAAAACATTTGAAGATATTCTAAATGAAATGGCTCGTAGAATCGAACGAAAATTAGAATTTCAATACGATGATGAGCCTGAGGAATTAGAAAACTTAGTTTATGCTTGGTTCTATTATGGTGGTAGCGAGAAGCTATTAGACGACATTAAAGAGGCTTTTGAGTATGTGAGAGTGGATGAAGATTTATATTTTGATAACTACGATGATGCAATTGCATTCCTTAAAACATTAACTTTACCAATAGATAAATGTGTAGATATTATGTTAGACAATAATTATGAACCTGACGAAATTAACACAATAAATCTTGCTAACGTATTAGCAGAATATAGGGCAAGTGCTTGTTTTTATATTCTGCTACCAAACAACAAAGAAAATCTTGCTCACTTAGTAGCTAAACAATTAGCAATTGAATATGGTATAATAAGTAATTTATAGGAGGAGTTATGATGAATGATTTTGATGAACTGTATTGGAACTTATATGATGAAATTATAGATATCAGAGATTACAAAACTGATACTAACAGTTTACTGGCATCAATGAAAGATTTACGTTCTCAATATTATAATGATATGATTGAAAAGGATACTGAATTCTTTTTATATAAGGGATATGATAAACAAAGCATAACTGATGAATTATTAAATATTTACAAAGATAATGTAAACTCAAGGTTTATTATTAATATTGTGAACAATGTAGTAGGTGATGATGAATAAGAAAGAAGAAGCTCGTCTCAAAGCTATGCTTGCTGGAAGTATGCATTATACTTTCAGAGAGTTAGCTGATCTTGTTGATAAACATAGAACTACTTTATATTCTACATTAGGATATAAAAACATTAAACATCATATAGTAGATATGATTAAAAGCACCGACAACCATGATGCTAATTGGAGTAAAAAAACTTATATGGTAGGTGTAGCAAAAAGAAATTTGATGGATTTAAAGGTGATTGTTGAACAATTAATAGAGCTTGAAAATGAACGATGCAGAAATTATCTTGAAAAAATACAATTATGAAAATAAAAGTATAGACCCTATCAACACAATGAAACGTCGTGCTATCGTAACTGAATTAAAATATAAAGGTTACAATAGCCGTGAAATCGAATACTATCTAGGTGTACCATATCTATACTCTTACTTTTCAAAAGATCCAATTGCTGATAAGTTCCCGGTATCTATACTTAATGAATATTTAAAAGTATCTGATTTGGAATTCTTATATAAAATATATTCTATATGTAATATACTTTTAGATGTTCTGCAGGAATATGAAACTACGTTGATAGGTAAATACAATGATTCATTTTAATAAACCATCCAGTCTGTTTCGTATTCTAAATTCTTCTTTCTCTTAGTTGCTATATGTAAGTCGTTAATGGATTGTGGGTCATATCCATTGACGACTTGCTTTGCATATATAAAAATATTCTTCATCGCATCAGCACAGTCATCTTTACTTGCTACACCTAAATGCTTTAATTGCGTAAATGTATTATACATTATAGGTATTTTATTAAAGACAACTGTTTTACTACCTTGAAATATAGGCAATAAACAACTATTAATTTCATCTTCTTTGCGATTAGTAGTATTATGCGACTTAACTAACACTGTATGATCAACATCATACAGTTTCTTTTTTATTTCTCTGTAAATTAATCCTTGTTGTGCGTTCGTCTCTACTATAACCTGTTTTACTTTATATTTTTGTACATAATCTATTACTGTATTAACTATTCCTTTTTTTTCATTTGTAGCATATACATCAAACTTACCTGAACATCCATCTACCATTATAGGCAAATGAATGCCGTTTCTCTTATTAGGATGTATATCTAAACTTGATATATAATCATATCCATCTATAATAGGATATAATTTAGCCCAACCTCCTATCAATATAGCAGTATCATCACTTGATTCACGCTCACTGCTCGCTATATCAACTCCAATAACTAAATTGCATACTCCAGCCCATCTATATGTATTCCAATCTAATTCTATTATATTGTTATTGTCCTGTCTATAATAAGTTATAGGTGTAAATGTAACCTGCTCATCTTTATAAGTTACATCATCAGGACTACTTAATATATGTAAATACTCTTGATAAAAGTAACTTGTTTTCCCAATATCATATTTCTCTTTATATGAACTTAATATAAATCGTATATTCTGCCTATCTCTCCACGCTAAACTCTTAAAATTATTCTGCATCTCATCTAATTCATTCTCACTTGGTAATATTAACTGTCCTGTACTTTGATCTATACTACATTTACTGATAGCAATCTGTAACTCTTCCTCCGATATTACAGGATATTCAACCCCCTTCCATTGATTACTCTTTGCAATATCTGTAAATACAGTGTCCTCATGTAACATAGTTCCAACTAATATTACCTTCCCCTTCATAGTATCAACACTGTTTATCGCTTCAGCAAAAAACCAATATCGTATCTTTTCTCTTGTCTGCGGTGTTACTGTATTCTTTCTACTATATATATCATCAAATATTGCTAATGTAGGACGCATACCATATGGCAACATCCCTCTTATCTGTTGCCCAGCTCCTTGCCCAAATACTATTACACCATCGCTCGTAATAAAACTATCTCTCCTCCATAATCCAGTTGTGTCATCTTCAATACCTTTAGGTGATTTATCCCCAAATATTTGACGCATATACCTGTTGCCTTCTATCTCAGTCCTTATATTCATTGTGAATCTTTCAGCCGATGCATGCGTCTCACTTAATATCAATATAAACTCTTTACCTATATTTACTTCAAATATATCATAATCATGTCTGTCAGAACCCTCCCATCCCTCCGCTTCACTTCTTACATATATAGTCCCACCAACTAAATTGATTAAATATAATGGAAATGCAAAACTAAAATGTGTACTTTTTGCTCCTTCTCTAAATATCTTTATCCATTTCTGACGTTCGAGCCTGTTCCTATACTTCGGATTAAACAAATCTAAAGCTTCTTTCATCATTTTGTAGTGTATTATGCTTTGCCTATAACCACGACACTGCGAAAGAAACTCACGTGCAAAGAATAATACACCTAAATCCTCGTAACGTGATTCCTTCGCAGTGTTATCTATACATCTTTTGATTATATCTTCCTGCGTCATTTTTTATTTAATGTTTCCAACACCTTAACTACTATAGTCTGCATCAACTCTACAATTTCCTCCCCATCCAAATCTTTTAACTCTAACACTACCTCAGGCATATTCTTAACTATACTATAGGTATGCCGTGCTGCTATAGGTATATAACCAAGATCAGTTATTTGTACCCCATCCTTGAAATACTTTATTCCATCACTGATAATTAATGCTAAAGAATTAATCATTGATTTTGTTGCTTCAATTTTTTTCATTTCTCTCTCCTAAATATTTGTTTAACACAATTTCACTAAAATCTAAATATTCTCTGCCTTCTTTTTTTCTAGCTTCATCTACACCTATATCTTTGTTTAACATATCATCTATTACCTTTCTACCGCTACCAATAGACTTCTCTCTGGTCTTAACACTCCTGTATTCAAATAATTCTAACGCAATATAAATGCCTACTGTAAACAAAAAGAAATATAATAGCTCCATATCACCCATAAGAATGATAAATACTCCTGTTATGATCACCAACAGTATAATCTTAACTATCAGTAATAGACTTTTTAACGCTACCTCCATCATTCTTTTTAGTAACCTTCTTTGATTGCGTTTCGTCCTCGCCCTCATAATGTTCGAAATACTCTGACGGCACAAGGATATACTTCTTTTGATCATCGGCAATGAGTAATTTAATACCATCCGCCGAAACATTGTAAGAAAAGCATTCATAAACTTTACCCTCCGTTATCCGAGACGGAATCTCTTTAATTGCTTTTGGCTTCAGTTCTTTAAACATTATACCTCCTTATTGTTGAACTTGATTATAAAATCTGCTTACTTCTTTATATCCCACACCTATAGGTGCTACAAATGGTAAGCTTCCACTTGTCTGTTTTATTAAATTATAAAATATACCTTTCATTTCACTATCTAATGCTTCATTGACCTGTTGAGATTTGCTACGTAATGTATATAAACCTAAATTAACAGCCGTGCCTGATAATAACCCACCTAAGTTACTGAACCCACTACCTAAACCTGTTGCAAATAAGAATTCACTTGGAGCTTCTATTGCTCTTTTATACATATTTATGATTTGTCTTTCAGTCATTCCACTGTTGTCTATACCTGTATCAGCCACTAGCATACCTAATACACCACCACCTATCATTAACTCTAACCCACTACCATAAATCTGTCCTATACCTGTCATACTATCTACATATTCTATCTCTTCATCCGCACCACTTATTAAATTAGTAAAATATTTGCCAAATAACAAATATATTAAATACATTGCACCTACTTTACCTATCATGCTCGTTAATGCTACTGCACTACCAAATGCTAACTTCCTGTTTACAGCCCTCCTGAAATCTGTTTCATATGCTAATGTCGACTTTGTGTCTTTGCCTACATCAGCCATACTTGATAATCTAGCAAACCTGTTATCTATCATACCATATAAATCAGGCGACATCTCTTGTAATCTATCTAATAACTTCTGTTCCTCTATCTTTTTCCATATACCATCTAAATAAAATACACTGTTGTTCTTATTAAATCTTCCGTATAACGTCATAAATCTACCTATCTCACTGTTACCAAATGAGGTTCTCGTACTTGCACCATATTGTCCACCACTCATGTTAATCCATTCACTAATTATCTTTCTTTTTTCCTCTTTAGTATAGTTGCTACCTATATCCTTACTAACAACATGATGTGCTATACTCTGTTGAGACATCTGCCGTGTAAGCTCTTCACTTAATGGTACTACCTTAGTTAATTTTTCAGCCGATTCTAATATCTGCTCATAAAAGTTTCTACGTAATTGCATTAAACTTGCTATATTATCACCATATTCGGTAAAGAATTCCTTCGTGTATGCATTATACTTCATTGTGTTTATATAATTCATAATGTCTTCATCTATATCCTCACCCTTATGCCTACGTTTTATCTCGTTTCTCACCCTACTTATCATCTTAGCTAAATCCGCACGTGTAAACTTCCCTTCAATTATACTTTGATATGCATCCTGTATTAATTCTTTCTGTAACTCAGTCTTCATTAATTCATTACCCTCTTCCATTACCTTAATCAAATCATCTATCTTTTTGTTACTTAATCCTAACCTATAACTACCATATCCTATCTCTTGCTTATAAAATGTCTGCACAGCATCCTGGCTCTCTAATACAGTATCACTTTCTCTATGCTTTAAAGTACTTGCTATCGAACTTATAGTGTTTCTGAACCCCTCTAACTCATATAGTCCCCTATAGTTACTAAATACATTCTGCATAACCTTCTTCATTATACCTGTACCAAATCCTATTAACCCCTTAGCCCCATAACCTAACATACTTAAACTTAATGCTGGATTATAAAACGCACTTACTATAGCACCACCTATACCTAATGCACTTCTTAGTAATTTACCATAATTCAAATATTGTAATGCAACAGTTACATTAGGAGCTTGCTTCACTATATCACTAATTGTATAATTGCCCTTAGCTAACATCCTCATAATCTCATTACTTATCTGACCCATCTTCACATACGCATCTTTCGTCTTTAACGCACTAGCCCTGCTATATTCATCAAGTAATGCACTTGATAAATTAGTCTTTAATACTTTTGACATTTCATCAATCATCATCTTGACACTTTGCTTATATGTATCTCCTGCAAATGCTTTTGATATATTTGCAACAGGTACTACACTAATCCTACCTGTGCTGTTCATCAATAATACATTATCCGATGCTTTACCTTGTATCTCACCCTTATACGCTGCAAATCCAGCCGACTTACCTAAATATATACCATTGATAACATTGTTATCATATGTATAAATAGACATAGGCACTAATTCCACAGCTGTATTATCTACGGTTAGTTCATTAGTTACATCCCTGTTATATATTATCTCACTACCTTTGTTAGCTGCTATTGAATATAATACTTCGTCCATTACTAAACTGTTCTCGTCAAACCCAGTTCTTGCATACACGTCCTTAACATCATTGATATATTTACTCTCCAATATATCTATAATATTTGTATTAATTAATTTATTTATTGCCTCATTGTATTGACTAAATACATCACTCGTTACTTGTGCCTTCTTAATTAATCCGTTTTGTATTAAGTCATTTAAGAATAAATTCCATTTAATATAATCTACACCCTCACCAAATAAACTTGATACCTTGCTTATTACCTCACTTATATTGTAGTCTTTCTCCATCATACTCTTTACCTGCAACCTGTGCCTTAATCCTTTATAACTGTTCATAGCCCTGCGTCTTAACCCTTTATCTGTATCGAACTCTCTCTTAGTTAAGAATCTCTTTGCATATAAATCAAAGAATTTATTTACTCTCTTATTGAACTTCCCATCTTTTAAAGATTTATCAACCTCTATAAACATATCATGTAATAATGTGAGTAATGTGCTACCATTATTAGCATTATAGAAATAAAAGTTATTGCTCCGTTTATCCGACATTCTTTTTACTAATTCATCAAGTAATGTTGTCATGCTACGCCCCTTAGCAAGTATAGCATCTACTCTGGTACCACTTATACTGTCATAGTTTATCTTATCTATTAATCCCTTTGTAAAACTTTGCCATCTCTTTATCTGATAACTCTTATTCATATTATATAACTTCATTACTAAAAACTTTTCTATAGATAATTTTAACACTTCTTCATCCTTCTTACTCATTTTATCTATATGTAATCCACCTATCTTTACTTTATAATTCTTCAACCTTTCTACTATAGCATTAGAAAAGTTACTTATTTCATTAACTCCCATCATACTTGCTTTTATGTTCTCATATTTAAATTCAGATATATACTCTTTGTTATCTATTTTTACTTTCTTTATCTTCTTCTTACCATTCTTACCAATCTCTTTATCCTGCTCGTTCGGTTCTCTTAACTGTACACCGAACAAATGAACATGCGGAACTATTTTATCTCCAACTTCCTCAAATCTGAATAATAACTTCATCTTTTTGTTATTTAATATCTTATCCATTATCCTGTCATACTTCACACCTAAATCCATTACACCCATACCTTTTATCCTTTCATCCTTCATTCTTATATGCTCTATGTATAAATCATCATTAACTCCGTTATTAAGCATTTCCTGCTTAACCATACTATTTATAGATAATGCTATTTCACTTGGCGATAACTCAATATACGGCATTATATCTACTGCATCCTTGTTCTCTAATACAGATTTCGCACTATACTCAGGGAATATCCTGCCTTCTTTAACCATGCTAGCTGTTATTACTATACTCTTATCTTTTGCCTCTACTAAGTTACCTTTCTTATCCACTTTATACATAGGTATCTCTATCAGTTTAGTAGATGGCTTAGCTAATATTTTCTGACTACTTAATTTATTAGCTAATGCTATAGGTGTGTTCATTTCGTCTATCGCTAATTCTTTTAACAGTTTATCCATATCCTGCGTCCTGTCTAATAAAGCATTCTTAGCAAATCGCTTGCGTTTCTTAACAGCATCCATCACTTCCCTGTGTATATTAAATACAGTTACAGCTGCCTCATTCATATAATGCTTTAATACACCAGGCGACACATCATTTAACTCATCTATAATCTTACCATAATATTTACTTAATTGCTTGACTTTTAACTGCGTAATAAGATTGATATAATCCTCAGGTTCATACTTTTCCGTTAATACAAAAAACTCATCCTTTAACTCACTCTTCTCTAACCCTTCTATACCTAATATGTTAGTCATCTCCTGATATGAAAATTCATGTATTACTTTCTTTGCTATCTCCCTGTCTGCTTTATTCATTAACTTCGATGCATTACCAAAGAAACTGTTAAAATCTATATTTGTTCCGTCACTCCAAGTCAATCCCTTAGTATATTTATTGAAATTCTCTTCAAATGTATTATAATTTGCTAGTTTACCGATAACGTTACCTATTCCACCTGTAAGTATATTACTAATCTTACCTAATAATGTACTAACCCTTTTCCCACCTTTCCTGCTTACTTCACCTAATATATCATCACCAGGCGTAAAATCTATACCCTTCAATCCTACCTTCTTATCCCTATAATAATCTATAAATATATCAGCCATATTGGTATCATAATCCTTATACGGAATATCCTTATTGTTTACCAAAGGGACTATACCTTTACTACGTAATGATTCATTAAGTGCTCTTCCTAACCAACTCATACCTAACGGTCTGCCTGTATCCAGTAACATCTCAGATGGTCTGTCTAGCATACCTGTCGCTGCTAAGTTTTGCTTTCCTACCCCACTCATATTGTGTGCTACACCAAACAAACTCGCATTGCTTACATGCATACCCTTCGGTAAATTCAATGCTACAAACATTGACTTAATTAAATTATCACCACCCTTTGTGTATTCCATCAACTTATCAAATAATTCGTTCTCTGCCTTTGGACTTAAATCCATATTCGCTATTATATCATATAGATTATTATATAGTAACTTCGTTTCATGTATTATCTTATCCAAACTAAATTGATTAAGTATATCCTTATCCTTTTGTAAACTACGTAAATGCGCATCTAACATTTCTGCTATATTATTATATCCGTTCTCTTTACTAAACTTAATGAAATCATTTATGCCGTTTGATAGTTGCTCAAAAGCAATATTAGGATCTACCTTCTCCATCCCCTTGATAGCCACCTGGTTCTCTGCACCTAATGCCCCTATCTTATTATGCTTATATACATACTCTTTCAAGTGTCTTAAAACATTGCTTTCACCCTTATCTCCCATCTTTAATCCACCATACTTCATAGATGACGGGTTTCTTGGTAAACTGCTAGCTACTAAACTATAATCTGGTGTATAATCTAATGCCTTACCTACTATCAACCCTATTAACTTTTTCTTAGTCTCGTTGCTAAATCTATCATCACCAGCATACTTCTTCGCTATACTTAATATATAATTCTCTAATATATTAACAGCGAACTTGACTCTTGCCTCATAACTACTTATATACGGCATAACACCACCTAAACCAGGATATACCTGATCTCTCGTCATCCCATCTGGTATCTTGGGTACTAACTGTGCCCCTTTATATATCTGTTCACTTTTATATGTCAATTCAAATGAATTATTTATTAATCCATCGTATATCATAGACTTCGCTTTGCGTCTTAATGCATCTTCTAATTCTGTTCTCGCTATTTCTTTTGCTGTATCCTTTCCCTTAACTAACTTAATATCAGTTACTTTCCCATCCTTGTCTATCTTCGCTTCTACTCTATATCCGAAGTAATCTAAGAAACTACTAGAATTAAATGCTGTTCCATCATCCGTGTATGACTTTACCTTTTCTCTCTTTAACGGACCAACTATCATGTCTAATGCTTTACCAGTCAATGTTACAGTGTCCCCATCTATAATATATTTTTTACCTATCTTACGTACCTTGTCCACATTACCATCTAAATCCATATTTCTATAATCTTCACTGCTCCATTTATTCATATTTACAAAACTTTCAATCGTCGCTTTTATTCTGTCTAATCCAGCATATTCCCCAGCCATCTTATCTATTACACCTACTACAGTATCATTCCCGGATATAATATCTATATTATAGAAGTTCTCTATAAAATCAGTCAGCTTCATATCACGTGTATCATTCTCATATTTGTATCTTACCATTATATCATCGTTATCCGACATGTATAACCACATTTCTAAATCATACATTTTACCAAATGTATTATATCTATTACTTTCTTGCTGTCCACCTGCCATCTTTCTGAAACTTACAGGATAACACCTGTCCAATGTGCTTCCATCAAATACATACTCATACGCCCCAGTAACATGATTATATGTCTTCTGCTGTACACTTAATTCACCTACTAACGCCTCTCTACTATTTAATATATAGTTCATTATACCATCTAATACACTTTCACTCGCTATCGATGTATTAATAGCCTCAGTTAATTTAAATCTCTTACCCATCATTATATCATGCAAAGGGACTATATTAGTTAGCCAAAACGGCATAAACGAATGTATATATCTACCAGGTAATGCCCTGCTCGTTATAGCATTAAGTATCATTATACCATGCTCTATAGCATAATCTAAATCCTTCTCAAACTCATCATAACTAAAGCCCAACTTCTCTTCAAATACTTTCTTTAATCCAGCATCTACTCCCTTCCTATCAACCAATCTTCTGCGTGTATAATAATCAGTTAGTTTTCTCATCTCATCACTGTATGCTCTTGCTATCTGTTTTAAACTTTCTGCTAAACCTTTGCCTCCCTCTATCATCCTGCTAGCTAACGTTCCATCTATACTGTTTCCATATATATCGTTATTCCTTATCGGTACCTCTAATACATCGCTCATCTTATATGTCTCCATATCTACCTTTTCTGATAACCCATCCTTAGTCAAGTTATCTATGATAGATTGCTTTGCAAATCTTATAGGATTATATGTATTCCCATATGCATCAAGCATATGCTTCATTAATCCACTTAACGTTGCTTTTATAGCTAATTTATCTAATTCAGTCAGCGTATTGTCATCTAATAAATCAGATAATCGTTCATAGTTCTTACCAAATATTCCTATATCCCTAAATGAAAATTCTGCTAATGTTTCTCCTATCTCTAATTTATATGGATGCTTACTATACGCATCAACACTCCCCTCTTTCATAAATGAAACTAATAAATTATGCTTGTCATAATCTACATCAAACTTAAACTTTGCCCCTAATAATTTATCCCTCTCTGTACCAACCCCAAACTTTTCTACTAAATGCTTAGCTACTCTACTACCATATTCTCCCTCTATATATTTAAGAATCTTCTTGATTGCTTTTTTGTAGTTCGGATTTTGTGCTACTCTTATTGGTGTTGTGCTGTCTATAGTACTTGCCAACTGACTGTATATATTATAATAATACGCATATGTACCGATATTCTTCTTACTGAATATCCTTCTCGATTCTAACGGTGTATCAAAATTTAACGGATTAATTACTACTTCGTCATTATACCTGTAAGTATTCCTGAATTTAGGATTAGACACGCTATCATATTCATTGACATAAACATCCATCGGCTCTTCCATACCTGTCTTCTTTACACTTACTGCCCTAAACTTCTTTTTCTGCTCTTTCCTTATCATCACTATATCCTGTTTCAACTTCCCTTTATGTATATCATTAGCCATTAACGACTTGTGTAATAATGTAAACAGGTCTATCTCTTCTTTCCGTTTTGTAGTCTCATTGAAATAATCTATTTTCCAATCCTTACTTGGTACCATCAAACCCATAGTATCTATATCATGGTCTCTACCTAATATATCTATCTGCATTGCACTGTTAAATGTGATAGTGTTCCGTTTCTCAGGTGCTAATAAACCCGTTACTCTTAAAGGTACTAACGATTGCCCACTGTCAGATGGCGTTAATATAACAAATACTCTATCACCCATCTTTAATCCAAACTTCTGCAATATATCCATACTTACACTAATACCTAAACTGTAATCTTTATATTGTCCGTTCTTACCATCAACTATATCCTTGTAACTCTCTTCTAATATAGGTATCTTAAAGTTTGGATTACGAGACTTTTCATAATTCACCAGTCTATACATATCTTCACGTGCATGTCTGTCGCTGTCTAATACGGCGATACACCCTTTCTGTCTGAACATTATGTTATCATAAATTTCTTTCTGTACTATATTCCATAATAAACTTGTCTTCTGTAATATACTCTGTGTATTACGTTCATTCATAACTATATTATCACTTAACGTGAATAATATAGGTAACCTTCTAAAGAACTCTATCCTATCCTCTTTATTCTCCATATCTAATAACTTACCATTATCGTCCCTCAATATCCTATCAAGTATCTTATATTCTCTCTTCCAATCATACTCAAATAACCTGGTATCTAATAATTTAGAAATCATCACATCATCATCATCTTCATTGAATAAATCATCATCCAAACTGTCAGGATCATTTCGTTTCATTAATCTTTCATATAACTTGCTTATTATTAAATGCATTCCCTTAATATTATCATCAGTCATATCCAATTCTGTTGCCTTATCAGACATTATATCCTTAACAACCTGAACTATACTGTTAAATCCACCTATAACCATATTTATTCTATCACCATTCTTACCAGCTAAATGATTAATTATGTCAGATATATTTCTTATACCTAACTTTCTTAACCATTCTAACTCTTCTTCAGTAAATACATCTTTTATACTTTCCAAACTATTACTTAAAGGACTATCTACACTAAAATCATAATATCTGAATGGTATAGATGATGCCTTATCATGCGGATCTCCTTTCTGACTATCCCAACTCATCCCATACTTACCAGTTAATGGCATACTAAACCCTAACAACTCTTTGTCTTTCTTCTCCATAAACTTAGGATTTTTCGTTAATGGATCATCCTTCATTGATATAGTCTTAGATAGTTCCTTAAATGTACCATTCCTCATTGCTGCACCAAATAGTTCAGCTATACCTCTTATAACTTCATAAGGCTTATCATCCTTTTCTAATTCTTTTATCCTTCCATCTGTATCCAATATACCTAACTTCTTTCCTGTATGATCTATCAAGTATTTCTTGCCATTGTTCGCTTCATATACTCTCGGTTTAGATACACCATTAGTCTTAATAGCAGACGGAACTGTCATTATACATATATTGTTATTATATAACGTCTTTAATAACATTCTATATAACAACTCACCGGGTGTCAAACTCTCGCTACTTTGTCCTATATACTCAGGATGCATCGCATGCTTCCACGGGGATGCATTATTGCCATCTGTTATCATCGCTCTCGTTTTATAACTTCCTCTATCTAATGTGCCACCTAACAAACCAAGTATATTGTGTATCTCTTTACCATCACTAAACTCTTTATTTATAGTTATAGTACCACCATCTAACGATTTATCTCCTATCATTTTTACTAATTCATCTATAGCCTCTGCTGCCTCTATCATCCCAGCTTCCCGTAACTCATTAGCATACATTGTCCAACTCTCTGGATCAAATACATATACTTGTGCATGCAATTCTTGATTACCATCTAAATCTTTAGCAATATGTACACCCTTACCAACTACTTCACCATTCTTTATCACCCCTACATCATCCAATATCTTACCTAACTTTTCTAATGGTAATACTCTTTGCTCGTAGTGTGTATATGTACTATACTTATAAATATATTTATTCGATACAACCTTATCGCCGATTTTATAACTATGCCACATAAATGACATACTTGGGTCTATACTAGACATTAACATGTTATCACTTATCCCCATTAACTTCTTTAATAATAAATCAGAGAATTGATCTACAACCCTCTTCCTTAATGCTTCATCGTGCTTCCCTTCCCGCATCTCACTGAAAACTTCATGGAACGTCTTCCCTAAATCCTTAACTACATACTCCCCTAATGGTGCGCTCATATTCTTATATTCTTTCATATGTTTCTGTATTATGCTTGCTACCTGATCGAATCTGCCTTTATCTATCTTATCTGTATGTGCCTTCGTTAATCCTTTTCTCGGGACTAAAGTTAATCTACCATTTACTGATTTTAATTCATATATATCAAATACACTCACATATGTATCTTTACCTATATCATCCCATCCTCTTTTTAATCCCCATCTATTCAACATCCCATCGCCTTGCATCACTTTCATAGCTAATGATGCTTCTATGTTACCTATAAAATCTATTAAGTTGCTATGCTCTTTATCATTTTTGCCCATTATTGCTTCTATCGCATCATTTATACTTGCTGTCTTACCTTCTCCACGTAATTTATTATCTACAAATTTTAATCCAAACCTCTCTAACATCGAATTCATAAACATACTTGCATTAATAAAGTAATATGATTTATCCGATGCTAGTGTTGTAAATATACCTTTCGATGCTAATGTCTTAAATAATAAATCTCCATACTCATCTACTACTGATTTATCTAGCTTAAATAAAGTCTTCACTGTACTTTGTAACTCATGATCTATCTTAACATCGTCTCCTAAATCTAATGGTAAGTCCTGCAAATTAATCTCTTTCGAGCCTCTACCCTTACCCATCTTGCCTTTTACATGCTCTACTAACGTTACGCTAGCTAATTCAACTAACTGCGAACCATCTAATGCATCAAGTAATAAATCTAGTTCACTGGAATAACCACCATATAAACGCCTTAATTGTGTCTTCGTTATTTCCCATCCTGTCCTCTTCTTGCGTTGTTCTGATTTCGTTAATACAGTACCTATGCTCTTTTTATACCCCTTTCTTACTTCTATATCAAATAACGATGAACTCTTGCTTGCCTTTGTCGTTTTTAACTCTATATGATTTTTACCATTCTCATCTACTCTTATTAATATAGATGTAACTATATTATCTTCATACGTATCAGGACCATATTTTATCCATAATATCTTTAAGAAATCACTTAATTCTAAATCACCTACTATCTTTCTGCTCTCTTCCCAATTCCCACTTAAATGCTTTGTAAATTCATCCTCAAACTCTTCATATGTTTTATTTATATACTTTTTATTTAAATACTCTATGAGTTCTGCTTTCTTAGTAATCTTTAGTCCAGGTACAGTCGATAATATTGCTCCTATAGTATCATAAGACATTGTCATATCGCCACTTAAATTCAATACACTCTCTATCTGTGCCTGTAGTTTATATAATCCACTCATCTTTTTGCCTATCTTATCAGCCCCAACTTTATCAAAATCAAATAATCCTTTTATACCGTTAAATAATGTAGTAAATATACTTATATTAGTTCCACCTATTTTTGTTTTTTCAGGACTTAATCCAGCAAAATAATTCTCCATGCCATCACTTATCATCTTTATGCTTTTATTGCTGAATAACTTATATTCATTTACAAATTGCATAAAATCTAAATACATCTTATTTAAGTCTTGATCCTTGCCAGCAAATTTACCTAATGCCTCCTTAGCAAATAATTTTATTTTATCCCTTAACTTCACTAAATCACCTTTGATACCTAATGCCTCTCTAGCATTATCAGATAACCTGAATATTTCAGCCATTACTTCATCTTTTGCCGAACTTAAAACATCATTATATACATCGTTCTCATGCTCTTTCAAATACTCTTCAAACTGTTTATAAACCTCTTTATGCTCTTTATAATCATACTTGTTACTTAATTCAAATCCAGATAATTTTGTATATGCTTCAAAGTCCCCTGTTGCCTTTGCTTCAGCTACTAAATTAGACCATACTCTTCTCAAATAATGTGCTTTACTACGTTCATGCAACTCTCTCGCCGATTCATATTTAGATGTTATCTCTTCAAATACTCTGTTATATTCCTCTGCTAATTTCTCGTTTCCAGGCTTATCTATAACGTTCATCTTGAAAATATGCCATACTTCGTGTGGTACTTTTGCCATTACATCATCATATCCAGAGTTAGAATCTAATACAATATTTAACATCAGTTTGCCTAATCCCTCAGCATTTTCAGCTACTGAGTTCACAAACATATGTGAACTGTAACCCATAGCAATAGCTGTCTCGCTGTTTATAAAATTTATGTAAGACTTATCTATATCATACTTTTTACTTACAGCCTCAGTTATCATACTCATTGTAAAGTAATCTATAAATGTTCTATACATACTTCGCTTCGCTACATGCTCTATCTTCTTCGCTTTATCCTCTTTCTTTTTGCTATTATCTAATTCCTTCTTCTTATCCTTTAACCTTTGTACAGGATCTTTCTCTAACTCTTTAGTATATTTCTCTTTTAAATGTTTTTTAAATGCTTCTTTAACTATATGTAATATCTCTTGCTTCGATAAATCATTAATAAATTCATTGCCTTCATCCGATATACTGTCCCTAACTATATCCTGTATCCTCTTTATCTCATCCTTACTTAAATATGTTCTTACTTCCTTCCATAATCTTCTTAAAAAATCCTTCTTTAACTTTTCTTTTGTAAACTGCCATTCAGTCTTCTCTAAATCTTTTGCTACCTGTTCGTCTATTAACTTTTCATTCTCGATTTGTTCAGGCGTCTTCTCCGCTTCTGTAACAGTCTCACCTTCTCCAGTCTTCTTGCCTTCTAATTCATCTAATAACATTTGTGCTAATATCTCACCCTCAGTCTTCCCATCCGATTGATCAGTTAATACATCCGCTAAATCCTTTCTTACATCATCTATAGTCTGTTGGTCTGCTTTATTATCCTCATCCTTCTTTAAATTATCCGCTATTTCTTCTAAAGCATTTTCCATCTTCGCTTCTTCTATCGCTGTAGCTTCTTCTGTCTTCGCTTCAGTTGTTTCCCCTTCCTCCGTCTTAATTGCCTTCTTATTTGTTTCCTCTAGTGATTCAGCTAATAATCTATCTATCTCATCCATTACATCAAACTTAGGAACATCTTCATCAGCTTTACTTTCCTCTTTCCCCTTTTTTTGTTCCGCTATATCTTCTCCCCTAGACGCTTTCTCTTTCTCCATCTTCTCTTGCATCATCTTTCTGTCTATCTCGTCAAATAGCTCAAATATATCTACCTCTTTAAGTATAGATTCTTTTTCCTCCTGCGATAACTCTAATGTAACTCTATCTATATCTTTATAGTCTTCCTTATCGGTCTCATCCTCCTCCTTCTTACCTCCCGGTAAGTCCTCTTCATTAATCTCTACTATATCAATTACACCAGCTTTCTTTTTTTGTTCATCGGCTCTTCTTTCTGTTTCCTTCGCTATCTTTACAATAGCTTCCATAAAATCTCTCATTTCTTGCAGAGTTACAGCATTGTTATCTGGATCTTTATCAATCTCCTCTTTCATTTGTTTGATTTCTTCTGCTTCCTCCATCTTGTCTTTTTCGTGTATCTTTTCTGCACCGCTCTTTAATTCTTTATCAAGTTCATCTATAGTATCTTTTAATAAATCTTCATCCTTACCAAGATTCTCTTTATCAATAGGATCAAAAATATTCTCCATCCCTTTAATCATCTTCTTACGCTTCTTACCAGCTGATGCTTTTTTCATCTCTTCATGCTTTAAATTTACTATATACATATTCCCGTTATTATCAATAACACCCAAATTAGTCATCTCATTTCCTGGTTCTCCAAATTCTTTTATCTCTAATTCATTAGCCATTAACCTCTTGGCAAATTCTATAGTTCTGTTATTACGTAATACAGGAATTACTCTCTTCTTATTTTTGTCTATCTTGTAGAATAATACATCATCTGTATTTACTTCACCATTGCCGTTATAATTCGCTAGAAACTCATCAGCTGACTTTAAAGCTTTTACAATTTCTTTCGCTATATCAAATTTCACATTCCCGTTCTCATCATATAAATCTTTGTCGTATATCTTCATACTTGCGTCGCCACCACTTTCAGCATGAATATGATTGTTCATCTCATCTACTATGTTTTTATCATAAGTCTCATAATCTATAGGATTAAACTCCACAAACTGGAACTTCGGTTTTGGTGCTGCCGGTTCTTCCTTATTTTCCTCTGTCTTTAATTCACTTCTCTCTTCTTTTATAGGTTCATTGACACCTACCTTATTCGCATCTTCTACCTTTGCATGTGTTTCATCACTAACAAATATATTCGCTTGTTCGTTAATATTCTCTATAGGTGTTTCACGTGCAACATCTTTCTGTTTTTGCTCTATACTAGTTTGTGCTTCTTTTGCTCTCTTTGCATCCGCTTCATTCTTCTTCTGGGCTTTTTCTTCTTCATCCTTCTTTCTCTTAGCCTCAATGTCACTTAACAATTGTTTATACTTAGCATCCTCTCTTAATCTATCTATCGCATCATTTATATGCATTTCTACGTTCTTATATTTACTCTTTAAATCTGTGTAAGACTTATATTTCCCATATCCTATTTGTGCTCCTAAAAATACACCACCTAATAAATCACTGAGTAATTCACTACTACCAAAATATCTTGTCAATCCATCAAACCCACCATCTATAAGTCTTAATGAAGCTGTTTGTGCTACGTTAGCTATTAATAAGTCCCCAATTAATATATACTTATCTAATATAGCATCATCCATTTTCTTATGCAAATCTATTATATCATGCCTTCCAGCATCCCTCAATATTTGATCTATCTTTACTCCCTTCTCATTTACATCTTTTAATAATTTATTAACGTTATTTTCTATATCTTCTATACTTTTGTTTAACCATTTATCACCCGCCATCCTTCTTAATCCCATACCAACAGATAATGACCATAGGTTAAACAACGCACCTGTCCTTGCTGCGACTGCAATATCATCAAAATCTGTATAAGGATTATTCCTAATCATTTCAGCTATAGCCCAAGTCTTCATCCCTTCTTCTGTCATCTGCGCTGCACGCTTGAAAAACTTCATTATAGGTTTCATATTAGGATCTATAACAAATCTTTCATTAGGCAATCTGCCAGCCCAATCTAATGCCTTTTCAGCTATCTTTACCTTTTCTAATTTATTTATATACGGTATATGCCTCCATATCTCTGGTGCTTCATTCATCTTAATTAATGCTTGCTGTACATATTCCTTACCTTTTAATAAAGATTTATATCCTCTAAACGATGTTGCTAAATCACCAATAAGGCTACCGACAGCTGAACCTACTTGATTGTAATCCTCAAATATTGCATTATCATACATATCCCCCAGCTTTTTCATTGCATCTATCCTGTCTTTCTGCTCAGGCATTTCTTCTATCATACGCTTGTACTCTTCATCATCTATTTTTCTATATAGTAAACGCCCTATCGCTAATACTTCATCATTAGAAAAATTCTCAGAATATCCCTCTACGCCATATCCTGCTCTCTTTAACGGTTGTAAACCTCCAACCCCTGCCGCTGTTATAAGAAGCCCAATCCCTGCACCAATTATCCCCCCTACCACTGCGACAATTGGACCACCTGCAAGACCTATGGATGCCCCTGCTTTAGTCATAGCCGTAATCGCAAGTATTGATAAACCTTTATCCGCTACGACATCAACTACTTCACTGCCCAAACCACCTATAAAGTCATCCTTCATTCTTTGTACTTCTCGCTTCTCCTTCTCTCCTATCCCCCTATAATCAGGATTTAATAAACGTAACTTGCCAGTAGTCCCACTAAGTGTAGCCTTTGATTCTACAAACTTTTCAAATGTAGTTATGTACTCTTCTAAAGGATGGTCTAAATCAAATGCGACCTCCTCTGGTAACCAATTGATTGCACCTAACGTCTTTTCAGCTAATCCGTATAAACTGTTTTTTAAGTATGTATTAAATAGATTTCCAGCAGGTTTCCTAGTTTTGTCAATAATATCTTCTTTTGTTCTTTCTAAGTAATCCGAAAGTGAGCCAAACATCCTTCCAAACCAAGACATCTTCTCTAAAGCATCTTCACGCCTAAATGCATTAGACTTTCTCCTTATCTGTTCTAACTTTTTAGCTACATCCTTTAATTGCTCTGTACTCGCTTCTAAATATCTACCATCACTCGTCGTTTTAAATGCACTAAATATTATATTCTTTGCCTCCTCTATCTGATACTCATACGGCATCCTTGAAATCTCATCAATACTATACATCCTCTTCTTGCCTAATCTTCTGCCGTATTCACCCTGTGCATCTCGCTTTAATCTATATATTGCTCTTGCCTGAGATATAATATAGTTATCTAGTTCATTATCTGTTTTTCTTAATGCTGCAATCCTATCTTCATCATCGTCACTAAATCCTACATCATTTAATGAAGTTATCTCATTTAATAACCATTCCTTCTTTAATAACTTAGATACTAAATCACTGTATTTTTCATAATCCATTGGGTTCTTTCTAAACTTATCTAACTGCTTTTTCATCATATCTTGATATATAAAGTAGTTAGTATAGTTTAGTTCATTATTCGAAGTATTATATGACAATTCTATAGGTACACCATCCCATCCTCTCTCTATTATCGCATTATCATTTATCTCTGCTATCGTCGGTCTAAACTTCACGTTTCCATCATTACCAAAATAAGGTGTATATGCTATATAGTTTCTTTTTCCCATCTCTGGAAGAGTAGGTTCTTTCTTTATATTTTTAGCTTTATTTACATAATATTTTGTTTCAAAAGCTTGCTCCCAGCCTTTACCACTCCAATCCATTAACCCAGTTCCACTATAAACTTTTATAGTAGGAACATTTTGTGCCTTTTCCTTTGGTAACCAATGCTTTAATGGACTATACATATTCTCATAAAAATCAATATCATCTATATATGTATATTCCTCACCTGAGTAAGGTAGGATACTCATGCCTTCTTGAGACATCTCATCATCATACATAAAAATATTATTATCCATTTTATCTCCTTATATTTTTCTCATTTATATTATAATTACCATATACCAGATGGTCTATTTGGGTCCCCAAGATTTATTATCGGTTGTGTTCTATTATTGCCATTTTTGTTTTTATTATTGTTATTATTATTGTTGTTATTATTGCCATTTTTATTCTTATTCTCATCCTTCTTATTAGGGTCTATTAAGTCATCTTTCTTATTATTTTGCCCATTATTATCATCTTTTTTAGGTTCTCCAATTATACCGTATTTAAATAACGAGTTTATAAATATTCTTGCCTCTTTACTCAAGTTATTCCTTGTGCCTGCTAATGTATTTACTATAATCTTATCACCTTTATTCGTTATCTGTATAGACTCGCTAAGTTCCTTCATTAAATCATTCATCTTTTCCATTCTTATCTTTTCATCGTTGTATCCATCTAATGATGCCATCAACGCTTCGTCATACATACCTTTATCCATTACTATACTGCTATTAGAAAATATATAGTCATATAATCCATTATCTTTTCTTCTTCCATACTTAATTACAGGTACTTCCTGCTGCCCATCATAATACTTGATTACACCTAAGGTAGATGTATCATATATATCTTCATCTCTTTTATTTTCATTTTCTGGTATCTCGTATTCTATAGTTCTGCCTACTTCTTTGTTAGCTCCTGCTACTACTTTCGGCATACCTAACTGTAATCGTTGTACATCTATATTAGCTTGTGCCGCTTGATTCATAGCAAGACTCATCATAGGTCCGTACTCACCAAACAATAGCCTCTCGGCTCCACCTAACATCGCTACTCTTGGATCTAATTTTATCTCAGGTATAGAAACATTATATACAGTATCTGGCTCCTGCTCATACGTTTTAGTCTCTCTTGCCTTTGATACCTTTGGATTAGGTTTGCTTATATTTGGTTTTGTTTCTTCTGCCATTTTATTGCCCTCCCTGTCTTTGCTTTTCCATTTTTTCTCTATATTTTTCTGTATTAGTTATCTCTTTTACCCTTTTATTTATCCATTCCTCAGTTTTCTTCATATCTTTGGTTTTGTAATTGTATCCCTGCTCCTCCATACCCCGTTTAATCGCTTGCTCTCTCTCGTAATTACTTAATAGATCTTCCTTAGCAAATGGGTCTTCTTTATATATTTCTTTACCATTAGGTGCATAATAAGTTGTTTCAGGCTTACCTACCGTTCGTTTTTTCTTTATACTTATATATTCCTGTCCTCCTTCTAATCCCATTCTCGAAAATCTTTCAGCTTTGTTGTATTTCTTTTTCCCATACTGATGCTTCATCGAATCATAATCAGCAAATAAGTTTCTAATCTGTTCCTCATTCATTCCTTTCGTTTTCAAACTTTCTGTTAATACTCTACGCAGATTTTCATATCTCTTATATCCTAACATGTTTTGAAATAATTTATCATACTTCGCTGGATTCTTCTGCCATAACTTTATTAAATCATCTCTATTAAGATACGAATGTCCATTTATCCTTGCTATATTTTTTAATGCATTTTCATCTAATGTATAAACTAACTTTTCTACTGACTGTCTTGTTAATGGTGTAGCATCTGTCCCGGTTGTTATTCCAAATTTACCTATATTATCTGCTCCATATTTGCTAACAAAATCCGTAAACGCATCTATTTCTTTTCTTACATTTTCCGGTGCTTTATTATACCATTCGTTATACGGCATAGCACTATTCCAGTCACCTAATTCATAATTCTCTAACGCCTGTAGTTTAGGTACTGCGACTTTCTCCTCATACTCTTCCTCAGTAGGCATAGTAATCTTTTTAGTTGGATCATGATATGTAACCTCAGGTAGTGGTGGTGCTGGTGCAGGTTCAGGTTCCGGTGTTTGTGCAAATGTTGGTATCTTAGGTTGGAAATATCTCTGCCTGTTTGTTATGTATGCTATTTTACCAGCTGCCTCATTGTCTGAATCCTCTGATACTGTATCCAATAATCCCATACTCGCTAACCATATCATCTTTTTGTTATCCTCCAATGCTGCATCTGACTGTTTGTAGAATTGTTGCATAGCATAAGGATCAACTTTGTATCTTCTGTTGTCCTTCATCTGCTCATTCATAAAATAACTTTGTGATATGTCTCTTGCCATATAATCTCCTATACTTGATTTATCCAACTTTGAATTTCTTCATAATCTTGTGCTTTCTTCATAGGTTTACCAAACCATTTAGCACTTATTTTATCTATAAATGGACTTAATATGGTAGATGCTGCTTGTCCTAATCCAGGAGCTACTAAATTCCCAGCTATTTGAACACCTGCCTTTACTCCCGTTGTCGCTAAATCACGCTTCATCATATTATTTTTAGCTGTCTTATCTATAACATACTTATCTTTCATTGCTTCAGGATCACCAGAACCAACTATACCATTTAAAGTATTAGCCATAAATAACATTGTATTCATATCCATAAAGCATATCTCCTTTTGTTATCTTCTTACAGTTGCACTAGTGCTAGCTTCTGTAGCATTAGTTGTTAGCGTTTTGTTTAGAAACACCTAATCCATACTTAAAAGTATTTTTTGCTGTTGCTTCAGCTTGCGTTTCCAATCCTTTCATATAAATTAACGGCAATCTGCCTATAGCCTCTAATAACGTTTTCTTTTTACCTTCTCCAGGTACTAAATTCTGCGTTAAATCACTTGATTGTGCCATTTGAGCTGCATACGTATCGTATCCACTCTTCGCCATCATCCCTGCTTTGTTATAAGCATCCATACTTAAATTACTATATGCTAAATCCTTTGCAAACTCTCCAGCAGCAGCAGCCGCACTGTTACTTCCCATACCAGTATTAGCGTTTCTTGCCATCACTGCTTCAATTGCCTTATTCCCTATCTTATTTGCCATATTGTACGCCTGTTGCTGCATACCACTTGCTATGTTTCTTGATAGTTGCAAGCCTTCTGTTGCTGCCTGATTTAATTTTAATTGTTCCTGGTTCCTGTATTCCTTCGGTTTGTTTTGTCCATGTAACATCGTCAGCATATCAGATGCTGTTTGCCCAAATCCTCCTGCTAATCCCATATAAAAACTAGGCCCAAATATAGCATTCTGATGTTGTTCTACTTTTTTATCATTTCCCTGTATTGTCCCATTTCCTGATACTTGTGCATTATTTAATAAATATCTAAACAACATTGTTGTAATATCATTGCCTTCCATATTATTTACTTCTCCTTTGTTTTGTTTATATTATTTTTGTTTTATTTATATTATTTAATTTTTTTTCCATTACATCTATACTATTATTAATTTTATTAATCTCTTCCTTGATTTCTTTAATACCTTCTATTATTGAATGTGATAATATGTTCATATGTCTGTAGATACTATCAAATTCATAGTTTAACTTAGAATCATAATTAGTCTTGCGACTATTATTAAGAGTAATTTGATTTTTCATATATTCTTCCTTGTAGCTTGATACATTCTATGATATTAAAACAATAACTTGATATATGTATATGGTAGTTATTGTTTGTTAAGTTAAAATATAGCGGATATTTTAGAGTAAGGTAATTTATTTCATCTTTACTAATATAAAATAATCTCCTTTTTTCATTACTGTCTATATATGTTTTATCGATTAATATGTAATTTGCAAATGTCTGATAATCCACTTCTAATGAAGGCAATATAACTTCCATAGTTTTTTCAGTTGTTAATTGCCCGTTTTTAATTCTGTTCACTTCAACGATTTTGGGTCTTATTCCTACATTATTATATACTAATCTTACAGTACCAATATTAGGTCTTATATTTTCTAATTTATAATCTATTATATTTGAATTTTTGTATTGTGGTGTTATCTTTACAATATAATTGATAGCTCTCAGTGATACAATTTTTTTAATTACATCTTTAGTTAATATTTGATTGTCGTTTGTTGGTACTATACGTATTTTATACGTGGACATATCGTTGTAATTGATATTCCATACAGAGTAATCTTTGTAAATTTTCATATTCAATTTTTCATGCCATACTTCTAATGCTATTGTATCTTTATATTGTATTACTGGTAAGTATAACTGTACACTTGTATTATATTCTGGCAATTTACTTAAGCTTATTATCTTTTTATATCTTAAACTACGATACAATCCTCCAATTATATTCTGATATTGTAGAATATTTATTCTGTCTAATTTTATTGCTTGCCAACCTGATGATGGTGATGTTGATGATTCTGTTACTGATATATTAGATAATTCAATTAGCAACTCATCTAAAGCATAATATTCTATTCCATTTGTAACATCATGTGATATAATTTCTAAATTAGGTTTGGTCTTTATTTCTACTTCTACATTTATTGGTGCTACCTTAAATATGCTATCTCCTTCATATGTAACATCATATATGACACTGTTTAATACACAGTAATCTATTATAAAATTATCTGGAGCACTAATATTTGCTGGGTCTTTGGATTCGCTTATTTCATTTACAACTTTATATCCATAACTGCCTGCATACATTTTATAATAGTGTATTTTAAAATCTGGTCTGACATTATGTATTTTCATCATATTGTTATAATTTGTAACGTTAAATCCATAACCACAAAATGGTGAAACGGGAGTATATAGCGAATCATAATCATATAGTATTATCTTATGCTTTCTACCGTCAAATATATACGATGTTCTTAATAACGGAATAAGATTATTTCTATAATGCATTAATCTTGTTTTCACTAAGCTTCCCTGCTTTTTTTCTCCTAACCCTATACCATAAGAAACCTTTTCGTACATTACTGTATCGTTATCTGTTTTTGTTATATATTGACCAACTAAGTAAGGGGATAATTGTTCTATATAGTATTTTAGATTATTATAAATGTAATAATTTGATAATCCTATCCAAGCTGTGCCTTTCGGTGCAGACTCAATAGGGTCAATAGTGTTTATGTTTTCAGATTCAGGTTGTATAGATGTATCTGTACATCCATTATCTATGCTAGCTTGTAATGCATTAATCTCTTCTATATGCCATATTTTCAACTCTGTATTATATACAAATTCATGTATTGTTAAACCATTCCAAACAACATATAAACACTTATCATTATCGTTATATAATAGTTCTACTGAATTAGGAATACTATAATATTCTTCATCAAGTATGATTTTAGCATTACGATCTATAGATTTTGCTGATTCCGTTTTTAATCCCTCATAATATAACGGCAACTGATGTGATGTTTTCCTGATAATTCTTGAAAAATTCTTTTTATAGTAATCATCTATTTGGGTTGATATACATGCTACATCTATTCCATCAGTCACATACACTCCTTCTCTATTACAGAAATATACGCCATCCTTAGATACAGCAACATTTTTTTCATGCAAAGCTCCTGGATGATCTATTTTATTCGCTACATACCAGGTAGCTGAATTCGTTATATCTTGAAATACAACTAAATATATGCTATTTTTGGTGAATAATATCAAGTTATCCTTGAATACAGCAAATGATGTTATTTCTTCCGTGCATACATCTATATAATCCCACTTCCTGAATATATCATGACTAAATTTACCATTCTGATTTAAACTTATTCTTATTCTCCCTGTTTCAATATTTCCTTCTTTGTCCTGTCCTTCTATTATCACAAATGCATTCTTGATGGTTGTTACATATTTTGATCCTATTCCATCCCATAACTGGTCTCCCATCCCTTGTAGATTATCTATTGCAAGCTCCGTTTGTTGTGGATAATCCCATACATAAAAATCTGGTGTCCATTTCACTGCTTTTTTAAATACTAAATCAACATTCGTGTCATTTCTTAAATTTACAGAGTATTCATTATAGTTTTTTTCTACATCCGTTATATCTTTAAACTCATAATTGTGTTCTATTATATCTATATATGGTATTGCCATTAAAAATGATTTCTTTCGTAAATAGTCATAGCCTTTTGATAATAAACTATTTTGTTCTGTGTCTTGTCTATTAATATCATCATATGATAACCAGCTTACATTCGCATCTGTATAATTTTGCACTCTCAGCCATGAGTTAGTATCAGTACATGCAGTATCGGCTGTAATCATTCTATTATATATGTAGTCATCAATTGTGTCCCCTTTTGTATTTTTTATAGTAAATGTTTTTACTAATCTATAGCCGTTCCTATTGTTCTTTATATTATGCTTCGCATATCCTTCCTCAAATACACTTGCCTCTTTGCCTCTTATATCTCTATTTATTATGCTATTACTGCTTGCTTCTGCAATGTACAATTTTATTTGTGTTAATCCAGATGGTAAATCATTTATAGCTTCCTCTAAGCTACTATAATTTAATATTAATGTAAAGCATAAGAACGGGAATCTTTGCCACATTGGGTAAAATGTAAACTGTCCTAACTTTGTACTTTTATGTTTTAAGTCTCCATTATCTTCATACTCGTATTCGAAACTAAATAGTTTATGAAGTCCATTCTTTTTTAATTTATTATTTAACGTATTCATTATGTGTGGTGGTCTTGCATTCCCTACTACCGTAAGTGCTTTCGTAGATGGTACTACATTGCTCCATGCAAACGGGTGGTAAGCATACATTATAGAGTTAGGATTGCAACTCATCATTGAGTTCTCTTCTATATAATGCAGTAATCTATATTTATATGATTGTAACTTATCATAATTAATAATATATAATGCTGGATGTTTAAATCTTACAAATTCATTTGATGATGGTATAGTATATACTCCTCTCTTGAATTCTATCTCTATCCCATCTACTACTCCTGTTATAAGATATGGTATCTCTTCTCCACGCAACCAGTATCTTGGTGTCTCATTCGCCTTATAATTTGGCAACATTAATGCCGTAGCACTCATAGTTGGAATACCAGCATCCCTGTATTCCTCATCCGTTCCTATCACTTCTCTCCAATACACTAAATCATCATAGTCTTGTGCTTGATAATCAGTCCATATCTCTTTTTCATTCATTTCATCTTCAATTTCAATGTATGTTGCCATATCCATTTCACGATTGCGACATACATTCTGTAACGCTGGTACTATGTTAGTTGTTACAGATTCTTTTGTATTGTTATATCTTAGTTTTGCTGTTACTGTATTCAATGGATAATATAATGCATCATATGGTGTGAATTGCATTAATGTTTGATAAAAATACCTTATCTCACTTGCAGAATACGTTTGATCAGTCAATTCTATATAAATCCCATCTGCTTCGTATATCAAATATCTTGGGTCTATATTTAATATGCCATTTTTACGATTAGAAATCATATCAAATAATCCAATATGATGATTATTGTTTTTAGTAATTCTAGGATATTTTATAGATTGATAAGGTATCCAGTATTTTTTCTCATGATTTAATTCTTCTATTGTAAGTATATAGTTGTTAAGTAAATCACTATATCTACCGAATGGTAAAATCACATCACATAATGAATATGCGTTACTATTCTTCCCGTAATTTATAGGTATTTCCATTAATGCTTTATCTCTTAACTTGAAATGTTCAGGATATGGCAATTCATCAGTCATCCAAAACATTATATCTATCTTTGTATCTTCATTTTTTATGTAGATATAGTCATTATTCTTAAATAAGTATGATTTGTCAAATTCTGCTACATTTGTTTCTGATTTTTCCTTTAATCCATCTCCGTATGAATTATCAATAGGACGTAAATTATAACTTACTGTTTCTTTTAATAACTCTTCTGTAAATATAGAATCATCTATAGGCATATTTATAAACGGTAAACTAACATTACCTGTTTTTTGCAACCAATTAATAAATGTATATGTAAATATATCACTAAATGATTTTTTTGTAGAATAATAGAATTGTTTGTACTTTGTGATTTTGTTACTTGTAAGTGGGATGTTACTCCTATTCGGGTTAAACAGATATGGTGACAATCTATATTTTTTTGGTATGTATGCAGTTACCTCTCCCACAAGCTCTTTGTATAGAATACTTGGATTACGCCACTTCCATCCACTCCATGTAGCTGCTTTTACATCATAAGGCATAAATACATATTTCATTTCTTTTGCATCATCATAATAATAACAATTAACAGGAGCATTATATGGATAGACTTTTTCAAGCTCATTTTTTAATGTGCTTAGATAAATCGCATTCCCGTTTTTTATATGGTTATTCATTAAGCCGTATATTTTAAATAATTGTGGGATTGGGTTTGGACTATCTAATGCAAATGGTAAATTATGCAATGAATACACAATATTACTTGAATATTCCTTAATTCCACTTATGTCTGATTCATATACTCCGGTATCTTTTAGTTTTATTGCTTGTGTTATTATTCCCTTTCCAAATCCATAATAAAAAGATAAATTAAACTTATATCTTGTATCATTTTCTGTTGTATCATACTGGTTTATTATTTTTACTTCATTTGCTTGTAATTGTACCACAGTCCCTTTATAATAACTTGTTCGCCCAAATATATCAGTGTATGGTATATAGTTTCCTAATAATTCATTTTTAATAGCATGTTTTCTGTATTTATCTACAAATTCCTTATAATTAAGAAGTATATCATATATCCTATAATTTTCTTCTTCATTAAAAATACCTTCCTGTAGATCGTCTCTATCTATTATTGTATATGCTGTTGAATGTTTTTTATTACAAAATATAAATAAATTCCCTGTCTTAAATGGTTTGTTTACTTCATATCTTATTGCCCCATATAGTTCTACTTGTGTCATGTACAATTTATATTTAGGGACAGTGTACTCAATTGTTATAAATGGGAAGTATTCCCCTGGTACCGTTGTATATTTGATTTGATGTCCACTTAATAGTTTTGGGAAATTGCTTGTTGATGCAATTGTATCATATACAATTGCACCATTCCTATTATAAGAATATAAATTTTCGTATTCTTTTCTAACATTTACTAGAGATAAATTTTTATAGACTTCATCATATTCTCCTTGAGTTGAATATAATGTCTTAGAATACTCCGGTTCGTTCGCATTACTTAATATCTTTCTAGATAAATATATATGTTCTTTTAAAAATGTTTTGTCTTTAGTATTATACGAATACGTAGTTAAATAATCTGGATCATCTTTGATTTCTATTTCCATATTTTCTAATGGTTTATTTTCAGTCCATTCATCAAGATTGCTGATTGGCAAATTCTTAATATCCGAATATTTTTCTAGTAAGTTACCTGTATAAAATGCATCCTGATATTCTTTTTCTTTTTTAACTTTTTCATTAAATATATTCCAGAATTTATATAGTTCTAGCGTCCCGACTATTTCAATTGGTATATTTATCGTATTCTTATACGTTTTTGTGCAATTATTAATAAACTTTAATTGATTTTCCGTTCTTGTAGTTTGATATATATTTCTTTTGACAAACGACTGTGCAATTTTATCCGGTCTGTAATTAACTGCCCATAATACATAATTATGCTTGTTACCTAATTCGTGTTGTATATCACTTTTTACATTCGATATTACTCCAGCTCCAAAACTTACTATTGTTTCTTCATAATGTATAGGATTTCTCATTTCACTCATATTAGTCCCATGATATTATTGTACTTGTGTATTCAGGTGGAAATTCATATTCTTTCGTCTGTCCATCCCTGAAATTCCCCTCACTTAACCACAATAATGGCTGGATTAAATTTAATCCAGCCTTGCTCTTCAAATTAACTATGTATGACTTTACTTTCTTCTTCTCTTTATCATAATTCATCTTAAATACAGGATATTCAGAATACCGTTTTTCATTACGTAAACTCATTGTTTCTAACACTCTCGTCATTATCCCGTAATATAAACAATTATACAGGTACGCTGGTACATCGACAGGATCTTTATATTCATTCGGTATCTTATCCTGACTTATAGTTGTCGCAAGTAATACCTCTATCTTTTCATCACCATTAAATGGTACCGCAAACTCTAATGTTAATTTCTTTTGCTTACTGCCATCTACAATTATACAATATGCTCTCTCATTCATTATAGTTGCATTCGTACTAAATCCAGTCTTCCCTAAATCTATTTGAGCATTTTTAATAGCATTGCTACTAAACTCCCTGCATACAAACCCACTCCTTGCTACATGCTCTATCATTATCGGCTGTTTATTTTCATACGATACCTCTACAGATGTTTCACCATCTTTTCCTACTAATTCCATTTTATCTAAATATAAGTTACACTCTAATGCTATATCCTGTAACGTTTCCTCTATATACTTGATATATTCATACCTTTGTATTTTATTAAAGTTTATATCATCTAATGCTATTGTTATCTTATTTAATATATCTTTTGTTGTCATAACGGTTCCTCTAAATTAATATAACCTAACAGTTTTAATGGAGCACTATCATTCATCATACTCGCATTTTTCCTATATTTCTCATATACACCATCCCCCTCTCTACCTCCAACTGAGTTCGTGTTTCCTTCTATAGTCCTTACTCCTAAATTATCAATACTCTTAACTATAAATACATGTCCTTGTGTAGTTCCAGGTTTTCTCATGAATCCTATTTCGCCTGCCTTAGGTGAAAAATCTTTATTATATTTCTTACCTAAAATCTGCCAATTAGTTAATACATGCCCACCTAACCCCTTTACTTTCTCAGTTGCTATTTTTTCTCCATATAACTCCAATGCTGCCTCATATATACATAACTTTACAAAATACATACACCAAGCTTGTCCCTTCATCCATCCCATCTTCTTCATCTTTTCTTCAAATTCTTTATCAACAAATCCGCTGTTATTTTTTAATTCTTTTTGCCCAATATACTTGCTAGCTACTTCTAATATCTTCTGATTAAACATATTCTATCTCCCATTAAGTGAAAAATGTACTCTGTCATCTGGAATATCATTTCTTAACCCATATTTACGTAAATATGGTTCTGCCTCTTGCCAATTAACTACATCAATCGCTAATCCATAATTATGATTGCTTACTCCAGGCTTCGCTGCCCTATATCTCCTTTTACTTTTCATCGGTTCTCCTTTCCAACTCTTTAACCATAAATCTAACTGTTGTTCTAATGTCCTATAATGATGGCTTATTTTTATCTCTTTACCTGTTTCACGTTTCATCTCTTCATTAGCTTTCGCTATTCTGTCTCCTATATCAGGATGTACAAATATTACTTTATTTCCAACTATGTATTCTCTTAAATTCTTTGCTGCTTCTTCTACTTGTCTTCTTAAATCTTCTGTAATATATATACCAAATTTATCTTCATTTTCACCTTTTCTTGGTTTTTCTATTTTCTGTGTATTTGTCTTTGGTATATCTGTGTTTGTTTTTGGTATATCTGTATTTATTGGTTCTATTTCACTTTCATTTTCTATTGGTATTCCCCCATTCTTTATAAATTGCAATTCAGATGAATTGCTATAATTCGTTATACCTGTATAATATGCTTGTAACATTTCTTGCATGATCTGCTCCATGCTTCTATCCGCAACCTGTTGTATAACTCTGCGTCTTTCTATTTCCATTATCCTATCACTCCCTTCTTATTCTGTTTCTCATATTCTTTCTTTTCTACTTCTGCCCTAAACATTGCTAATATCTTCTCTATACTTCCATTTAATTCTTCTGGTATAGGTTGAGATATATATTCTAATATTTCTTTCTTCAATTGTAATGTAACTAATTTTACATACCTTTCTGGTATATCAATATAGTTATGATATGTATCCGTTATTTTACTCTTTATCTTCAATACTTGCGTATTATTGTTAGTTATTAAATCTTCCGTGTCTTCCATCTTTAAATCATCTACAACTATCTTCCTGGTTACAACTAACCTGTATTCATCTTGCTCAATTGATGTATCATTCTTCTGTGCTTTATATATATATACCTTATCGTTATTTACAGCAAATATATTACTGTGTCTATACATCTCGTTCTCACCTCTACATATCTCAATTATTTCATTATAGTCTTTTTGTATAAACCATCCTAGTAATTGACTATATAATCCAACTACCTCATATATATGATCATATGGATAAAAATCTTTAGGTTCTATGTACCTGTACCCATACACAGCATACACTATCCCGTTCTCTGTCTTCTTATTAGATGGCTCAGTTTCATCATATTTCTTTACTAAATCTTCGTTGTTACGTAAATCAATCTCAAATAAATCAGGAAATAATGCGTTCTGTTTCGGTTTCACCTGGTATTCTAACCTGTATCTCCAAGCATCATTCACCAATATTATATCCTGAATATGATATACTACGTTATTGTATAATGCTCTACATAAATAGTTTGGAATTGGATAACTGTTCATCTCTATCAATCGCATACTATATTTAGCTACGGATACTACATCATCTACCTTCCATACACTATTTACGTGTCTGAATTCAGGAACATATTGAATCATAACTCACTCATTATTGATGAAACAGTGTTAGCTGTACCATGTATCTTTCTTGCCATATCATTTTCATCATATATACTACTATCTATACCCGGTTTTATTTCTACTATTAGTAATCCATATATATTATCTTCACAACTTAATACAGTTAGATATGCTATTTCTATACCTCTGCTTTCAAATAATGACCTCATATAATTATAATCTAACTCCTCTACATCTATCCTATATACACACTTTAAACATTTTTTATAATTAACACAATTATCACACCTTATTATAGTTAATCCAGATATATCCTCTACTTCTTTGTTTAATAATCCATACAATAACTTAGTAATTAATGTTAATGGCTTCTCTTTTACTAAATTATTTGTACCTTCATAACCAGTTCTCACAAACTCATATGTACAACTCATTTTTAACACATTAATCTTGTTTATGTATTTATCTCCATTATGAAATTCTAAAATGTAACTACGTATAATATTCTCATCTACTAACTCAACTATCTTTTTATATACATTATATTGTGCATTTGTCATCTTTAATGTTTTTTTAATGTCATAACATTTAGCATCCTTCTTAAATTTATATAGTAAATAACTTACTATTCCTGCTAAAAAGTATCCCGTATATTCAATAATTTTGCTTATATCCATTAATACCTCGCTACCTCTAATGTTACTACTAGTCTTGCTGCTGACACACTATTGTTGATATATAAATATATATAATTTGCTCCTTCATCCAATACAGTATTGGAATTCTGTGTGAATGTATTTACTGTTATGTTTTGCGTTGCAGTGATTAACGCTACTGGATATAAAGTTGAAGTTGTACCGACTTTTCTTAATACCTGAAATGAACATGAATTAGAACTATTATCAGGTGTTTCACTTACAGAGTATATCTTCGTAATCATTGCATTTGTCTTTATGTTATTACCATAATTGTTGCCTGGAATTATTATACCACCGCTCGTGTACCCAGCTGAAATTAATCCTCCTTCTATTGCCTCGACTATAATAGTATAATAATCAATATTGTTTAATACACATACTTTATTACTATTATTCTTGTATAATAATCCAAATTGATTATAAACCCCATTAGATACTCCAATTTCATTACTTAATATATTATTTGGTGAAGTATCTGGGGTTATCCTTATCGGTTTTATTAGTATATTTCTTGGCATATATATACCATTATGAATTAAACTTTGAATCTAAATCCGTATCTATTGCTGTTTCTATCTCTTCTATATTAATATTTTCTATAAAGTATTTTGATACAATTAGTGGTGGATAGTCTTGATTGTATAAATCTTGGTTTATGTATAGATTGAATTCGTACTCCAATACTTTTGTTTGATAGTTATAATAAATTTTACTAACAATTTGATAGTTTGATGATATCCCGTATTGTGTCATAATTTCATAAGATTTTGTTATCATTTTATTTTCTCCTATATAGTTTTTGTAATCATTGTTGCTAAATCCTTATAATATGCTACACTTTGAAATAATCTGCCATCGTTTCCAATAATCCTGAACCCATAATTATCAAATTTAGGTGGATTGCTTATAGAATACTTTCTTGTGAATTGTTGCCCAAATAATGGTGGTTGGTATGAAGTAATAACAAAATAATCGTAAACACCTAAGTCAGGTTTCGTACTACTATCATAATGGTATGTTTTATTTAAATATTCATCAGTAAACCATAATTCATGATTATTTTGACTGGATTGTGTTTCAGGCATATAAAGTCTTGCTGATACTCTTTTGAAAGTACATTTCACAGATTGTGGAGTATTTTTTTGTGCATTGACGAATGACACATTGCCACTCCCATTATTTACAAAATACCCAATAGGTACATGTATTCTATCCTCATTAGTTAGACTTTCTATATATACAGAATAAATATATTGTGTCATGTTTGTTGTTAATTTAATATATGTTCCAGCTCTTATACCAGATACACAAAAGTAATATACTTCATTAGGAGAATCAAGAAACCCTATTTGTATATAATGACAATTTGGATCATTGCTGGCTTTTATAAAGGAATATAAACATAATTTTTCACTATTAACTGCATTAGATTGATTTGTTAGATAAAATAATTGATTATATGAATTTGTAAATCCATCATCACTGCTAAGTATCGCTATCTCGTTATTTCCGATAGATGCAAAATATACCTTATCATATACGTATTGAGTTAATCTTTTAACAAATGCAATAGGTAATAATAATTTATAGTCATAATTTGTTGCAATAGAGTTTAACACATATGAAGATATACGCCAATTCTCAATTGGTGTATTATTGATATATGGTTCATTAATTAAGAATCTGGTGTCGGTTGTTATATCATGTATGTTAGATGTATTACTTCCACAAGCAAATATAAATGTTTCATCTATTAACTGAGATTGATAAAGTATTTTTAAATTTCCTTCATTAGTATCTATTGGTAATGCAAATCTATCTATATAACCATTGCTTGCTGACCATATTGGACTAGGCCTATAGTAAAGTGTCTCGTAACATACTTTATACCTATATGCATTATAATCTTCAATTAACATCTTTAATCTATCATTGCAATGTACAGGAAAACTACCATTGTTATAATGTAAATATGAAGCTTTATCTAAATATACACCATTTGCACCATGTATTGCGTATTTTCTTCCATCTTGTGTTATAGTTCCTACATGTGAACTATTCGCAGAACTATAATCACCAGCATAATATGCATAATAATCGTTACTATTCCCATAACTAAAAAATAGATTAAAGTTTCTATCTATAAATATCCAATCTATAGAATAATACGTCATCGAACCTATTAATGGGAATTTTATAGTTCCGTTATTGTATGTAAGTGTATTAACACGTAATTCTATATTGTTACCATTCCTACGGATTAAAAATATTCTTGCACCTTCAACAAAAGTCATTGACACGTTTCTGTATAGTTCTCTTGGATGGAAGGTATTAATCGCACCCCAACTCACACCTGCTGTTCCTAATCCCGTTGTTGAAGATGTTAATGTTTGAATATCTATAGTACCTACAAACTTGCTATGAGTAGTTAGATTTTGTAAATAGTATAGAATTTTATTATCTAAAACTTTTTGCGATATTCCAGCAAATTTGTAAGATGTAAGATTTGTTATATTATAAATAGTTGTTTGTAACGTATTCCAATCTTTCAAATAACAACGTATTATGGCTTTCCCACTACTGTTGTTTTGTAATGCATCAAATGAGTTATATCCAGCAAAAGTATATTCTTTTTCTGTATTACTATCAAAATAATAACTCGTTTGACATAAATAATATTTTGTATTTGAAATAGTCACTTCAAATGGTACATTGCTTAAATTTACGATTTTATTCCCGATATAAGTTGGTGAAGTTGGTATTTCATCATATGATGAAATATCTAAGTCGGAATATACTTCAACAGTACCAAAATTATATATATGATTTTCTGGTATATTATTTATAGTCATTCGATGGAAAAGTCTAATAATATTACCTGCTGCTTCTTGCTCTATAAATCTTTCACCAGATTGATCCTGAAAGTACTGATATATTCCTTTATTAAATCTTCCCATTAAATGCTACCACCATCAATTTCGGTTATTTGAACAAATAAGCCATTTGAGTCAGATGTTAAACCACCATTTGATTTTAGTTTTACACTTAATGTATTACTTGTAATACTTAATCTATTGGTATCTATATTTAATCCTAAACCATTAGCATCCGTTGTTAATCCACTGTTTGTTCTTAGTTTTACCTTTATACCACTATTAATCTCTAATCCGCCAGTTGAGTTTACAGCTGCTGAAATCACATTACTCGTGATGCTAATACCGGGACCAGCTGTATATGTTGGGCCACTCGCTGCTAATTCGACTTGTCTTAGTTTGTAATCTGAACCCGATTTTATAAACGTATATATCCTATTAACTTCTGTTATACTGCTTCCATTATAAATGTACTTAACAAACACTATAGGTAATGAACTGTTGTTGTTTAAAGTATTAGTTACTATTAAGTTTTCTTCCTGTCTCGCAAATTGTACAGATGCTGTATATTTACTATATACTCTAAATGTTTTAATTGTCCCTTCTATTTCACTACCACTTATAGTACCATCTAAGAATAACATATCATGAACAGCATCGTTAAATGTATTAATTGCTGCTTGGTTTGTAGGAAATACAGGTAATTGATTATTAGTATTTCTTAGTGTGCTGTTAAATGAAGATGCAAACGTGTTATACGCAGTACTGCTTGTAATACTATTCGATGTTAAAAAGTCTATAGTTATTATATTATTTAATAGCCTCCCGAATTTATATCTTAAATAGTTAAACGTAGGGAATTTGCCATAATTCTTTTCAGCCGTCTGTCCATCTACAAAATCATCTATGTAAGTTTCTAATGTTGTATCGTGAAACTTTATCATCTTGATAATATTATTCTTTATAGATAATGCAAGTTGAGAATTTGAGATTGTAGTATAATTAATTTCAGATGCTGCATCAATTGTTGTAATTTTGTTTTCTAAATAGTTTGGTGATGTATCATTACTATTTACTTTTACTTTATATAGTAAAGGATCTAGTTCTGTTTGAATATCAGTTTTAATTGATTGTTTTAAATGAGTGTACCTTATTTTTTTACTTGCTGCTGTTGGGTCAGAATTGTCTTGTATTAAGAATGTATGGTCATCCTGGATTTTAGTTAATTCTGAAACTAAACTTAAATCTGGAGTAAGTGTAATCGCATTACCTGCATTATCACCTACATATATGTGTCTGCTGTCATTTGTTAATAATAACTCATTATTATCTAAATTAGAACTACCTATATTAGGTATTTTTGATTGACTAGTTCTTTTAGGTTTTATTTTTACTGGATTATATGTACTCATTTTTTTTCTCCTTTATTTATTAATGTTTATTAATATAATTGATCTTGAACAACGCCACCATCTATTTCGTCAATATCTGCATCCGCTTCTATATCTGACCATTCAGGATCGTTGTTTTTTACTACTATTGTTTTACCATCAATATATTCTCCTACATCATCTATATCTGATAACCGTTTTAATCTATCTACATAACCATCTCTGTTTATATCATATTCCGATTTACGCATTATATCATCTTCATCTATATTATATCCATTTACAACTCCATAATATATTGTTTTAGGTATTTCAGATTCATCTTTTATGTTCAAATATACTCTTTTCATTGTTCTTCTCCTCTATTTACTTGTGGTATATATGAACCTACTTTTATGGTTGGTAAATCTAATAACGGCATAGCTAAATTTGCACTACCAAGTAATCCGCTATCGTGTAATCCATATAATGTTGCTCTTTGTATAATATTATCAAAATATATATCATCAAATTCAACCAATTCATTATCTCCTAATTCCGTTATTTTTTTAGGTTTCTTCATAAATGTAATATGCATTTTATTGTCCGCATAACTGCTTTTTAAATCAGCTAGCCGTTCTCCGTAAAACGCTATTCTATTAGGCTTCCACACACAATATGCAATAAGATCCGGTCTAATTTTAGATTGTACGCCAAATAAGTTTTTTGCTTCTACTTCTGTCATTATTGGAACATTTATATCTATATATTCCGAATCGCCGAATGTATTTATAGAGCGTGCTCGGGGGGAATGCTCTTTAGCATAAACCCCCTTCACACTTATTATTATACTATATACCCAAAAATGTTCGTATTGCCATTCTGATACAAAGTCATTGCTATACATTTCTGTTAATGCCGGGAATAGTTTTTGCAATATTGCACTAGCTTGTACTCTCGGTAAATGCATTACTTGCATCATTGCATCACGTATTATAGACATTATCGCTCTGTCTAAATACATACTACGCTGCATTGAAGAATATCGCATACCATCACCGCAGAATATATCTACTTCTAAAGTATATTTTGGATCATTTGTTGCTACTATTGGTGCATATATATAGTTATCCGCATAATCCATGTACGGATCATTTAGACTTCTTGCTAGTGCTTCATGCAATTCCCAGACATACATTATAGTGCATCTCCTCCATCAGTTAAATAAAATGCCTTGCCTAATACTACCACATATCCATCACCACTCGCCTTCGGAATAGTAATATTACCATCCTCATCTACATCGGTTACTGTATATACCTGATATGCTACCTTGCTGCCAGGTTTAAACGGTACTCCTACTTTCGTATCATCCTTCTTTACTTTGCGAGTTACCATTAACCCATCTGATGGTGTCTCTCCTGGACGAATACTATTGTCTGGTAATCTATATGTATTATTAAGATAGTTTATCATATCTTCCTCCTTATACTAATTGACTGAAATCTAAAATATGCTGATATTGGGCATAACGACGTTCTAGACCTTTAATACCAATCCATTGCTCTTTGTAAATCTGAACACCCTTTTGACCAATATCCTTCTCAACTTTCATATCCCAATTTGCGTGTGTAGTAGGCACAAATGATGGAACACTAAAGTCTAGTAGTAATCCACGTCTTCCCCATCCTACTTCCTGTAAAGTATATAATGGAATTACATTAATCTTAATCCCTGCCCCAACTATACTTTCAATTGGAATATCAAATTCTTTGCTTGCTTCTGGATCGTAACGCAAATATTTTTCATCATAGAATGATTTCTTTAAATCAACATATAGGTCAATACCACAGAATAGATCTCTTACTTGTCCTCCACCATCCTCTGGAATCTTCGAAATGAAATCAAGCATATTCTTGTAATTTAACTCTTTACCAGCATCCCATACATGCACATGCTCATCATCTTTCGGGATGAATTCTACTACACCACCTACTGTGTATTGAACTCTCCCTAATGGATCGATTTTTTTGCCTTTCCTATTAAACAAGAATGCTCTTTCAATATCTAATGTAGCTTGACGTGTTTTCAATAATCTGTAAATCTCAATTGGTGTTTTACCAATCCAGGTTTTCTCAATCTCACTCTCTTTTGTAATTTCAAGTGCATATTTAAATTCTTGAGTGAAATTGTTGTCAATCACAGGATTTTTCCAAAAACCTCTAGGTGCATCAGAACCTTCCGGGAATGTTGGCAATCCTCTTACTAATAAATCATCTTTCTTGATAACACCATCTGTCCCATAATCAACATTACTTAAACTTACAACTAGTCCCTGTAAATCGTTCTTGCCCTTGCCATAGTCCGCTCTACGTACATTAACTATAGTTTTATCTTCTCTTTGCTCTACATTCAATACAAGCATTTGCTCGCAATCAGTGAATTCTTTTGAGAATACTCTACTATAGACTACTTTATCTGTTGCCTTATCATATTTTGAGAATACTTCTGGTGCAAACAAAATATCATTAGGCTGCAATTGTGCTGCTGCTTCTTTGTTTAAAATTAAAATATCAGGCGATGGACTATCTTCAATAGTCCTGAAAGTTCTGTCAAGTTCACTTAATTCATGCACTTTATGTTCACGTGTGTCCACGTTTTTTGATTTCTTGAATCTTTGATGTAGCATAGACAAAAATTTTGTAGTTCCCCTTGTAATAAATGCCATCTGACCAAGATTATCCATCCCTCTTGGTAAATAATCTTCAGGTATAGTTCCTGTCGTGAATAATCCAGGAAATAAATCATTTTGTTCCGCTACTTGATCTCCCTTTCCAAATACCATTATTCTTCTCCTTAATTGTCATTAATAATACGGTATAGTTAATTTGCCACTAAGCAAGTTGCGCCAATTGTCAGGCAACGTTCTATTTGAGACACCCTCTTGGGTTCTCTTCGTTGGATTGACAATCTCCCCTTGATTCTCAGCAGCTAGTTTCTTATAGACGCCCTTTTTAGCGTCTTCTAATCCTCTTTCATATGCTAATCGCATATAACCATCAAAGTACACTACACGATGCATGTCCTCCATAGTTAATGTGCGATTTTGCATATCCTGTATAAATTTATTATAATCTTCTTCCGAAAATTGATATTCATTCAGGAATTTATCTTTATATTGCCTATTGATCTCTTCTACTATATTCGTTCCTTGATTACCGTACTCCTGTATATTACTTCTACCTTCTGCTAAATTCTTATTCCAGTTTGCTAATATCTCTTCATTCTTTCTGTTTACATCCATATAATGCTGATATAACTCGTTCTTTCTGAATAATATCCTGCTGGTTATAGAATTAACATCTAATAACTCATTCGGGTCCCACTGACTTTTATAATCTTCACCAAATTCCTGTTTCAATTTTTCATCTATTGCATTCTCTATCTGTTCACCGCTCATTACAGGTTGTATGCCTATTTCTGCCAGCTTTTCAGGATAAAATTGTATTAAATACTCTTTAGGATTTCGTATGAATGCTAAATAATGCTCAGCAAATCCATCTATCTTGCTATTCTCTTCAGCTAACCTGTTGATTAAAAAGTTCTCTATGTATTTCTCAGCTACTGGATTATCAGGATTTAATATTACATCCTTTAAACTTTTTATATAGTTGTTAGCCTCCTCTAAACTATCAAACTCCTTGTAAAATAATTCCTCTATACTGTCAGCTACCTCAGCTTCCTCTGTGCTTGTTCCATCTACCTCAGCTTGCTGGTCGCTCCCCTCATCTATACTATCATCCCTAACTTCGTTAGTATAGTCGCTCTCTCCAGCTATAAAACTAAAGAAATCTCCATTGTAAAATCTACCCTCATCGTTTTCTTCTTGATTGTTATTCTCTATATCTTGACTTTCATATATGTTTACATTATCACTTTGATACTCTTCCATAATTCCTCCTATATGTTTATAATTGGTAATTCTGCTTGCGGTTCTGGCTCACTTGCCTGCATTACAGCCTCTTGTTTCTCAACTTCAGCCTGTATTTTTGCTTTGGCTAATTCAGCCTCCATCGCTACTTCCTTCTGTGCTAAATTGTGTTCAGCATTCTTTAATACAGCATCCTTCTTTTGCAATTCTTGCTGCATTGCCTGCAACTGTTGTTCAAGCTGCTGCACAACCTGTAATTCCTGTGCTATCTGATCCGCCTCTTTTATGTCTAAGAAACGTAACATGTACTGTGCAAATAACTGTTGCATTCCCGGTGTCTGTGCGGTTGCCGCAAGTCTCGATAAAGCTGCACTCGCAATCTGACGACTTGTAGGTAAACTTTCATGTATACTACATCTAACTTTAAATTTAGTGTTTATAGATTGATCCATTATAGTTATATCTATATCTTCTCCAAGTAATTGCAATACTTTCTCTCTTGGACAAAACTTCTGCAAATATAAAACTAATACATATGCTAATCTCTCGAACGCACTCTCTATTTTCCTGGTTAATAACTTAACTCTTTGTGTCCCAAATGTTTGTAGAGACTGCGTCCCTGACGCTGTATTCGGTGCTGATGATGGGTCGCCTTGTATTACTCCATATATACCAGTTATATACTCAATCATTTGCTGTAACATCTGTAACGCTTGTATTATATACTGATTTGCTGCCGATACATCTGTTACCGTTGGTCTTCCACCATCAGGTAATTCCGGGTCAGCATCATATCCTATCCACGCTCCTGGTAATGCAAATTTACTCTCAGCTAATACGGGATCAGCTACACTCTGATTGGCATATATCACTCTTAAAGAGGTACGCATCTGCATATCATAAATCATTGCCCCCCATAACTTATTCATCGCCTTCACTAAATCCTTTATCGTGTGTATAGCCCCATAATACTTGTTAATATTCCTGCTGTCCGTATACGATAACCTTATTATAGGTATCTCGTCAGTTGGTAATATCCTCTTGTACTTTATCTTGTCTCCTACCATTAAAGTGTTTTCAACCCTCTTTTGCTTTATTACCATATACTCTTCTATTTCTATAGGTCTGCCATTCTCCATTATCATTACGTACCCATCAATTAAATCAGGCATACTCACGAATTGATTATACATCTGCTCTAATTGCGATTTTATTTGCTCGTATTGCTGATTTGTGTCTTCTATCTCCTGTTGCTCCATTTGCCCAGTACTCGTCGTCATCCCTACCATCTGTTCCATTTGCTGTTCTAGCACGTTTATCTGCTGTCCTAATAAAACTTTCTGCTTATTAGTTATTTTTGATGGTATCGGCTCCTCTAAACTTATGTAACCCTCTGGTGTTATATACACTTTTACATTCTTTTTTTCATAAAAGTTCTTTATCCATATAGGTTTAAATTCATCGTTACTTAAATTCGACGGATAACTATCATAATATGCATACTCTATTATTTCACCAGCTCCTTCTGCACTCAATTCGTTCCGTGTATCATCCTTGCTAATACTTATATCAAATTCCCTTTCTGCTTTTCCCTTCGGCATCGTGTAACATATAGCTGCGTAATCAGCATCACTTAAATCCCATTTTGTACAATATGGATCTATATATACATTTTTCCAATCTACTCTCTCAACTACCACTCCAAATGTACTTTCCTGATAATAAGAGTTAGGTCTTACATGTAAATATCCCGCTCCTGTTACAAGCATATCTCTAATTGCATAATAAAATTCACTGTTTAAGTTATTCTCATACCAGATACTGTTGATTAATCTTTTGTATAATATAACCCAATCCCTTACTATCTCCTCTTGTGCCATTAATTCTATTGATGGCTTGCCCCCTGTTATAAATGCTAATACCTGCTCAACAATAGCATAAACTATCTTTGTGCTTATTGGTATATCGTATTTTTTCTTTATGAAATCTAATTGACTCTTGTTAAACTGCGTTCTTGTCTCATCTATATCAGATAAATAAAATTCCTCATCTTCCTCATAATACTTGATATACTTGCTTCTTGCGTTATTCATTAATCTGTATAGTTTATTATATCTTTTGATGTCTTCTGAAGGTTCTGCCATATGCTTTTACTCCTTGACTTTTAGTAAATTAATATCTGTTTTATTTTGTTCAAATTATAAATTTTCCACATTTAAAAAAAAACGAGAGAACTTGCGTTCTCCCGTTATTGCAGAATTGTTTATGTTAGTATGATTCTTCTGTATAGTCCTCTTCCCATTCGCTATAATCTGTCGAATATCCTCTGAAATGCTCTACATATCTTGAATATTCATTAGCCAGTATCTCATCTCTTCTCTCTTCATACTCAGCATATGAAATTTCTCCACGTTTTAACATCTCTTTCAACTCACCTATATCATATATTTCATTAATCTTATCGAAATACGCATTTTTAACCCTCATCTTTCTCCTCCTTTGTATCTGTTTGTCCTGGATTTGAACCCGATATTTCTGTTTCTACCGCTTGCTTCATCGCTTTTATGCAAGCATCTGTGTACGCTTCTAAAATCTTTACAATCGCCGAGTCATTGTCTGATGCAGCAACCCCAAATGTCTTATATAAATTGAATTTTAAATTCAAAATGTGAAATTCCGCTATAGATGCAGCTACTCTACACCCATATGAATATATTTTGTGCGACGCTTCGAATACTTCAGGGCTAATTTCAGTTATATTATCCTGATTTTCTACATTTTCTACTGCATTTTCTACTGTTTCTACAGATACAACTTCGTTGTTTGCTAATTCTTTAGTCTTTTTTCCCATTTTTTACTCCTTTTTCAATATAGTTTTTAATAAAATACTCACAAAATTTATTTACAGCACAGTATCTGACACATCTTTTGTCTTCACCATCCCTTATTTCTACGTGATGATAGTCCGCTATTCTTATATATTCATTAAAATCTTTCTCGTTATAGAATAATTTGCTCGCTTTTACCGCTCCAGGCTTATCATATACAGCAAATACAGTCGGTTTCGCCCATCTCTCATCCTCTGTACAGTAATCTGCCCTCTCATGTCTTATTAATCTGTTGTTTATATATTCCTCAATCTCTTCATTACTCATCATTGGAATCTCACGAAACACAACTTCATTGTCCATCATCTGGTCAGGCTTTATATTCGCTGATACTATATCCCTTATTATACCTATTACCATTAAATTGTCTATCTTATATCCTAATTTTTCCATTATATATTTATAGATATTTAACTGATATTGCCACTCCTTCTTATATCCTCCACCATATTTAAACACCCATTGACTTGTAAACTTAAAATCATATATAGTGTTGCTTCTACTATCAAATAAATCGACTTGCCCATTAAGTATATATTTACCTACACCATCTAATTCATATTTAATACTGTGCCTTTTCTCTAATTCCAATTTATCATAATCTTTGAACTTTTCCAAATCCATTATCATCGCATGTCCAATCTTCCCAAATAATGTATATACCCTATGCCGTAACGGTATTATCAATTCATCCTTATGCTTCTCAAATAATATCTTCGGATATGGTGCATCTATTAAATATGTTACACTTATAGGCTTATATCCCTCAGGTACATCATCTGCATATCCTTCATATTCGTTACCATATAGTAATGCATGCTCCAAAAAGTCAGGAATATTTTCTAATATTCTCATTTTTTCTCCTTATGATTATTTATATAAATCTTGAAGTATTGCTTTATATTCATCACATAACCTGACGCCTTTCTTCCCCATCTTAGATAATTTTATATATAACTCCTTCGCCTCATTTATCATCATACTGGCAACTTGCTTTCTCTCAATCTCGTTTATTAACTTTACTATTTTGTCGAATATAACATTGCTTGTATTATAATTCTTATCAATATCAAACGGCATCTCTATAATTATATTAGAGCCACCATGCATCCTCGTTTGCCTGTAAATAACGTTTACATATAAATTGTTATCATGTATGCTATGTAATTCATACTTACATTTTATCCCTATATTATCATATTCCCCTATCTTATATACATACTTTAATTCCAGCCCATCCTCATTCCTAAATACACCTGTAGTGTTTATGCTCTCTATGTAATTACAGAATTCTTCACGTAAATCAATATATCCCTTCAATACTTTATATATATCATCATACCTGTCAATTATCTTATCTATCTTCTCTTTCGCCTTATTAAATACTACCTCCCTTTCTTTCTTTGCCATCCTACGTGCTCCCCAACTCTTTAATCTAATAGCACTTAATAAGGGTATATCACCATTCTTTAACTGTAATATCTTATACACATCTTCCTTTGTCGCCATATCTAACACACTATAGAAATCCCTGTCCTTCTTTTCCGTATTATCATCATAGGATTCTCCAGCTACCTTTATGTTTATTAAACCCTCATTAAATGTTATCTCTAACCTGCCATCCTTCTCTGCTAATCTCGATTTGATATATTCTACTATATCATTATGCAATATTATCATTTTCTTCCTCAATATTTGTTAAACATAATTCTTCTTTCTTTCTTTGCTCCTCTTCATGCTTTCTTAAATAAATGTCTATTACCCTTTCCATATACTTATGCAAACATTCAAACATAAGATTTACCTTCTCATAATTATCTATTTCCATTTTCCCCTCCCTATCCATTGCCACTTACTTTCTGCCTGTAACTCGCTAACCAATTTAGCATTCCTATCTTTTCCGATGATTCAGGCTCCAAGAAATTACAGTGTGATGGATATGCATGTAAACAGACATCTTTTACAGCATTATGCCTGTTCTTACCATTAATCAGATAAAAATATTTGCTGTTCATTTTTTCATAATATAGTTTAGGATAAAACGTGCTATATACATAACTCGCATACTGCGAAATCGAACCACTCCACTCTATATCATCAAGCTGTGGTATCTTATTCAATCTCGACCTCGCACTATTCTTACGTAATTGCGTTATCACTATACCTAATGTGTTCGTCGTGTTTATCATCTCCTTTAACATATTAGATTGTGCCATCGTAAATGTAGTAAAATCCCTCTCCATTCTGTCCTGCCCTAATTGTGTAAAGAAATCCAATACAAATACGTTTATACCCTCGTTCTCTATTATCTTCGCCATGTCCAGTACATTGTCAAATACATCGTTCGGTACTATCACAAACCTATCCAATATCCCTTTGTGCTTCTCATACGTCTCCTCATGTAACCTCTCATACTCCTTCCCACCCATACACATTACCTCATTCAAACTCTTCCCACTTATGTTACTTATTACCCTCCTCACTATATCTCTCGGTAACATCTCCTTCTCAAAATACCCTACCCTGTATTCCGTATTGTTCAATATACTTAGACTCATCCATAATGTTATCATCGTCTTCATACTGCCAGTATCCCCACTTAATACCAACATGTTCCCTAATGCCAAACCTCCTCCCTCATCTATATCATCTATCCCAGTACTAAATGTGTTGTCATTTGCCGTCCCTATCTCCCCAAACTTCTTTATACGCTTCGTCGGTGGATATTTTAAACCCTTTAACTTGTAAATAGCCTCCGATAATTCCCCCCTCATTATCTCCTTCCTCGCCTCATCTATCACCTTTATCGCTAAACGCTTCCTGTTGTCCTCATCCACCAATAGCAAACAATTATACAAATCACTATACGCCTCCATATCCTGCATCCCCATCATCTCACTCATTATCGGATATATTAAATTCGATAACTTCTTATCTATCCCCTTCTCAACCAAATATGACGGCATTATCATCTCCTCACCAGGATAACTCTTCACAATCTCATATATATCCTTATACTCTCCCGCTAACTCTATCTCTACCCCATCCAAATACCTCATGTACTTTGGCCTGACTAATATGTGCCCCAATATCCTTAAATATACATTAATCATATCTACCCCTATATATTAATATAACATCTGTTAATGCTTTGCTCTCCTCTGTCTTATCCCAAGCCTCAGTACAATACCACTTGTGCCTCCTCTCCCGCTTGTCCCAATAATACCTACTCACACTCACGTTCTTTTTCACCATACCGTTGTACTTAAACCGTACAACAATCCCAGATCTTACGTGTATAGACCTAAACCTGTCTCCAACTTCACCTATGCCTAACCTTAATCCTAATAACCTATTGTTAAATCCTAACTTCCTTTCATCACTTAACCCTTTATACCAGCTTATCACACTCTCCCACTTCCGCTTCAACGTCTCCTCGTCCCTATATATCCCACCTATTATGTTCCTCCTCCTTGCTTCAGAAATAGTTAAATAGGGCAGATACCTCCTTGTAACACTACCCTTTGTCTGTATCCCATCCACTAAACCCCATCCCTGATCTATACCATGCCTGTACTGCGTTTCCGGATCATACTGATGCAGCCTGAATAACTTCATCTTCATTATTCCATCAATATCATCTATACCCTTAACTATCTCACTTATGTTATCCCCCCTTATCTCACGCAATATCCCGCATAACCACGCTACCCCACCACTATAACTCATTGCTTTAATGTTATTCGTTACCTCCTGATTCCTGAATGTCTCTATCTCGATCCTTGTGTACTCTGGAGTTATGAATATCACATCTATCTCCATATCTTCACCTCTCTATACACCATTCTCCCACATACTACCCTCCCATATACCACCCTCCCATTCGCCATTCAACCATACACCACCCCTCCACTTACCATCCAACCATACACCATCCTCCCATCTACCATATTCCCATACACCATCCTCCCATCTACCATATTCCCATATACCATCCTCCCATGTCCCATTCAACCATATACCATCCTCCCATGTCCCATATTCCCATATACCATTATGCCAAACCCCATTTATCCACCTTCCAGTCTCCCATGTCCCATTCAACCATATACCATCCCTCCATTCTCCATCCTTCCATATACCATTCTCCCATGTCCCATAATACCATGTGCCATCCTTCCATTCTCCATCCTTCCATACACCATCCTTCCACTCCCCTTTATGCCATACACCATCCTCCCATACCCCATACCTCCAAATTAAATGTTTTAACTCCGCATACCTACCCGTTATCTTTATCCTACACTCACAACTATAGTTCTTCTTCCCAGCAGATAAGAAATCTCTTAATACATCATCTAATTCATACTCCTCTGTGAACCTCTTTATTATGTCACCTTCATTCTTGTCTGTTACATCAAGCGTAACATCTGTTGCTATGTTTAATTGCTCCATATAGCCTCCTTCTTATTTAAAATTCTTTTTGTTTAAAAGATGTCTCCGATAAAGTCAGGATCTCATAACATCTCCCTTTAATAGTTATAATTGCACATTGATATCGAATAATACTTCGTGGGCTACGCCCCACTTGGATACATCTCCATTGAATGGAGTGTTGTAAAACATCCGTTGCATATTCCTAACGTTGCTAACATCCCATTCCGACACATCTCCGTTGAATGGAGTGTTATAAAACATCCGTTGCATATTCCTAACTTTGCTCACGTTCCATCGAGATATATCTCCGTTAAATTGAGATTCGGCGAACATCCACGACATATCTTTAACACGACTCACATCCCATTCCGACACATCTCCGTTAAACGGAGTGTAGCAAAACATCCACGACATATTTCTAACGTTGCTAACATCCCATTCCGACACATCTCCGTTGAATGGAGTGTTATAAAACATCCGTTGCATATTCCTAACTTTGCTCACGTTCCATTTTGAGATGTCTCCATTGAACAAAGAGTTAGCGAACATACGAGACATGTTCCTAACTTTGCTCACGTTCCATTTTGAGATGTCTCCGTTGAACGAAGAGCTGGCGAACATAAGAGACATGTCCCTAACATTACTCACGTTCCACTCGGAGACGTCTCCATTGAAGTCTGAATGTGCGAACATACGAGACATGTTCCTAACTTTGCTCACGTTCCATTTTGAGATGTCTCCGTTGAACGAAGAGCTGGCGAACATAAGAGACATGTCCCTAACATTACTCACGTTCCACTCGGAGACGTCTCCATTGAAGTCTGAATGTGCGAACAATTCACTCATATCGTAAATTGCAGATACGTCAATAAAATTAAGATTGCATCGAGAACCCTCTTTTGCTATTGTAGCTCTGATAAGGTTCTTCAACTCTTCTTTGGTATATACTTTAACCTTTCTCATAGCATTTTATCTCCATACTTATTTATTTAATAATTCATTTAAAAATCTTTCTTCTTGAGTAGTCACAGGTTCATATGTCATTTCAAATACATCTGGTTTACAAGGATAAAATTCGCCCTTTATACCCTTTATAATATAATCACCTTCTAAGGCAATATGCGATCCTTCTAAGGTTTCTATTTCAAAAAATTTAACCCATTTACCATCAGTAAATTTTTCTCTTTCTACTATCCCTTTCCCAATAAATTTTACCATCTCTCTTATATTTTCGCCCGTATATTGTATAGCTTCAATTATAACTGGCTTTTTTCTATATTTCAT
>ERZ795052.621-NODE-621-length-53519-cov-5.909958_pt1 | contig 53519 bp, 35 predicted proteins | sample MGYA00375136_ERZ795052 | MGnify/ENA primary metagenome ERZ795052 (study PRJEB30181, sample SAMN05720156) | activated sludge metagenome | isolation source: Anaerobic digester | place: Japan | collected 2015-05-26 ... | reverse complement strand
ACCGAGATAAACGTCATTCCGCTCAAGGCCGACCTTTCCGGCGAGTATACCTTCAGTTTGAGCGCGGGCGATACCGTTATCAACGGCACGCTCTCCGAAAACATATTCGGCAACTGTCTCACGTCCAACATCGACCTGACCGCCGTCAAAGGCTCCATCGGCAATATTACCATCACGAGGGGAGAGGTCAGCGAGATTGTCACGCTCGAAAATAAGCTTAAAGACCTTTTGAGCTGGAAAGATGCCCTCAACATAGCCGAAAAGGAGTTTAAGGACCGCATCGAATCGGAAAAGACGGACGGTGTGTTGCCGCGCGAAATTTACGTCAAGTTTGTGCGCGATACCAAAACGCAGGACTCGCCTTATTTTTGGTATGTCTCATTTATTGGCGAGAACAACAGTTTTTGGGCGCTGCTCCTTGATCCCGCCAACGGCAACGTGCTGACAAAGAAATAATGTCAAAAATCAAACGCCACATCCGACAATAGACAGTTTAAAATTATAAAACCGCTCGGCTTGAGCGGTTTTTAATTTGGAACATTTTTGATTTAGAAGGTTATAATTAGAGTTTTTATCCTCAAGAGCTTTTAATCATAACTTTATCTCTAATGATTTTTTAAGCAAGAGTAATAAAATCGGGCTATTTATTGCACTTTTTGAAGCCTCTCAAGAATTTTCTGAAGCCGCCCTTGGTGCCGTTCAGCATATCGACAAGACCTCTCACCGTCATCATCGAGAGCAGCCCGCCGGTAAAGCTCGAAAAGCTTCTAACGGGCATATAGTCCACCGAGCGGATGACCATATCCTTGTTTTCTGTCTTGCCCGCAATGAGCTTGGCGCCTGTGGAAAGCAGCCCGCGGATAAAGCGTCCCAGCCTGACCGCGGCGATGTCCTGCACAGTTGAATTGACGTCGAATTCGCCTTTTTTAATCGGAGTGTTTTCGGGGAGCTCGCCACCATAAACCGCCTTGAACTGCTCCTTTAAGATATCTCCCGCTTTTTTGATGTCGTAATAAGCGGGCGCGCTCTCGCGATAGTCGGGAATGGGCGCGTTGGGGTTTTTTGACTTGACATAGACGCTTTCAACCTGCTTTATATCACGGGAGGATGACGCCAGCATGATTTTGAACTCGCCGCTCTCGACGTGCCAATCCTTGATGAGGACGTTGTAGTATTGGAAGGCGCGGGGCTCCAGCGTGATGGAGACCTCTTTTTCTTCGCCCGCTTTCAAGAACACTTTCTTAAAGCCGCGAAGCTCTTTTTCGGCTTTAAACAGCGTGCTTTCGGCGTCGTGAACATAAATTTGGGCGATTTCGGCGCCGTCGCGCATGCCTATGTTCTTAACTTTAAAGGTGGCGGTCAGTTCTTCGCCCTCGTCAATTTCGCTCTTTGAGAGTTTGAAGTCGGAATATTCGAACTCGGTGTAGGAGAGCCCGAAGCCGAAGGGGAACTGCACCGGCACTCCCGCCGTGTCGAAATAACGATAGCCGACGAAGATGCCCTCGCGGTATTCCACCGTCCTCGGCCCCATCGGGAAGTGAGTGTGGCTGATGTTGTCGGAATTTTTAACGGGATAGGTTTCGGCGAGCTTGCCCGAAGGGTTGACGGCTCCCGTAAGAAGGTCGTATGCCGCCTCGGCAACCGCTTCGCCGCCCAAATACATATTGAGCAGCGCGTTGACGCGGCCGATAAAGGGAAGCGCGACGGGCGAGCCGCCCATCAGCACGACGATTATGTTGCGGTTTCTCTTGGAAAGCGCCTCGATGAGCTTGAGGTGGCCGGCGGGCATCTCGATGTGAGAGCGGTCGAAGCCTTCGCTTTCATATATTGAGGTTAGGCCGGCAAAGACGATGACCTTATCGGCATCTTTTGCCGCCTCTACCGCTTCGTCAATGAGCTTTTGACTGAATCCGTCGCCCTTGAAGCCGTAACCTCGCGCGTAACTGAAAGAAACGCCGTTTTCGTCGAGGACGGAAAGGAAGTTCCTCAAATTCTTGGGGTTGATGTGAGAGCTACCCGAGCCTTGATAACGCACTTCCTCGGCCAGCCTTCCTATGACGGCGATTTTGTCGGATTTTTCAAGCGGAAGCGCGCCGTTGTTCTTGAGGAGCACGGCCGATTCCGCCGCAACCTTTCTCGCCAGATTGTGATGAGCCGCGAAATCACATTTGTAGTCGGGTTTTTCGGCCGCCTTGCATTTAAAGATATAATCCAGCATACGCTCGACGATGACGTCGACGTCGGCTTCGGAAAGCCGGCCCTCTTTCACGGCCTTGACGACAACTCTGTCATTCAGCCCGCCGTTGCCCGGCATTTCGAGATCGAGGCCGGCGAGGACGCCCGCCACTCTGTCGTTGACGGCGCCCCAGTCGCTGACGACTATACCATTGAAGCCCCACTCGTCTCTTAAAATGTCGGTCAGCATGCGCTTGTTGTCGGAAAGATATGTGCCGTTTAAGCGGTTGTAACTGCACATCACCTGATAGGGCTGCGCCTTTTTGACGGTGGCTTCAAAGGCGGGCAGATAGATTTCGCGGAGCGTCCGCTCGTCTATACGAGCGTCAATCGACATTCTTATGTATTCCTGGTTGTTTCCGGCGTAGTGCTTCAAGGAGGCGCCCACTCCCTTGGACTGAAGGCCGTGGACCCACGCCGTCGCCATTTCGCCGGCAAGGTAGGGGTCCTCCGAAAAATATTCAAAGTTTCTGCCGCAGAGCGGGCTACGCTTTATGTTGACGCCCGGCCCCAGCACGGTTGTAACGTCGTAGTGAAGGGCTTCCTCGGCGATGGCTTCGCCCATCTTATAGAGCAGGTCGGGGTCCCACGAGCTTGCCGTGGTGACGGCGGTGGGGAAGCACGTCGCGGGCTCGGTCGGCTTCATTATGTTGGTGCCCGCCGACGCCTGTTCCTTTCTAAGGCCGTGAGGGCCGTCGGCCATCCAAACCTGTGGCACGCCGAGTCGGTCTATCTTTCGAGTCAGCCAAAAGGTCGCGCCCGAAAGCAGCGACGCCTTTTCTTCCAAGGTCATTTCTTTTATCAAGCTTTCATATTTTCCCATATTTAGGCTCCTAAGCTATAATAATTAAGTTTAACATACGGTGAAGCATATTTCAACGAAAAACGTTAAACGAAAGGTCATTTTAGTTTATTATTGTTTGTTTTTATTTTACATCGCGCGCTTTTGTGCTATAATTGGCAATGTATTCAGTTCAATCGTTTTTGGAGGAAATATGGACGAAACTAATTCGGGCGGCGCTATTAAAAGTGATAAGCCCAAATCCCAATTGAACTTTAAAGACGCATTCAACATCCCAAACTGCATTTGCTATTTCAGAATACTGTGCGTGCCCGCCTTCGTCGCGCTGACGGTGCTCGCGCGGCAGAACATCAACTTGGTGTGGTGGGCGCTCGGCGTGTTTTTGGCGGCGTCGGGAAGCGACCTCGTCGACGGCTGGTTTGCCCGCAAATTCAATATGGTGACGGGCATAGGCAAGGTGCTCGACCCCTTAGCCGACAAGCTGATGCACATTTCCGTGCTGCTGGCGCTGTCTTTCGCACTTTGGTATGTCCACTGGGCGTTCGCGCTGGCGATTTTCGTAAAAGAGTTTTTAATGATTATTTTGGCGCTGTTCTTTATGAGCGACGGCGTGCAAATCCAAGCCAATATGCTGGGCAAAGTCGGCTCGGCGACGATAAGCGCGGGCGTCATTTTAGCGTTCTTCACGCCGCTCGTCGATAAAACGATTGCCGCGCCCTTTAAGTATTCGGTAAACCCGATTTTCATCGCGGTATGCGTCGTTCTGAGCCTTGCAGTGGCTTTGACCTACGCCGCCGCCATCAATTATCTTATACAGGTTTTAAAGCAGAGAAAGCTAATAAGAGAAGGAAAACTCGCCGACGCCGCACAGCGTGAAGAAGAGGAAAGGCTTGCCAAGCAGGCGCAAAAGAACAAAGACTGAAGGTAGATATGGATAAGACTTACAATCCCGAATTCGAAAAACGGATTTACGAATTCTGGATGAAAAATAAATATTTCGAGGCGCACCCCAACCCCGACAAGGAGCCTTTCACCATAATGATGCCGCCGCCCAACATAACGGGACAGCTGCACATCGGGCATGCCCTCAACAATACGCTTCAAGATATAATCATACGCTTCAAGCGCATGTCGGGCTTCGAAGCTCTCTGGCTGCCCGGCACCGACCACGCATCGATTGCGACCGAGGCCAAAATCGTCGAGAAGATGAAGGCGGAGGGGCTCACCAAAAACAATCTAGGACGAGAAGGATTTTTGGAGCGCGCCTGGGCGTGGAAGAAACGCTACGGCGGCCGCATAGTCGAGCAGTTTAAGCGGCTCGGCACCTCCTGCGACTGGTCGAAAGAAGCGTTCACCATGGACGAAAACCTGTCAAGCGCCGTGCTCGAAGTGTTTGTCAAGCTTTATGAGAAAGGCTTAATTTACCGCGGCGACCGCATTATAAACTGGTGCCCGTCCTGCCGCACCGCGATATCCGACGCCGAGGTCGAATACGAGGAGCAGGATTCGCATCTTTGGTATTTCGACTATCCTTTCGCCGACGGCGAGGGGTTTATGACGATAGCGACGACGCGCCCCGAAACCATGTTGGGCGATACCGCCGTTGCCGTCAATCCCAAGGATAAAAAATACGCGGACGCGGTGGGAAGAATGCTCAAGCTGCCTTTGACCGGCCGCGAGATTCCCGTAGTCGCCGACGACTACGTCGAAATCGGCTTCGGCACGGGCGCCGTCAAAATCACGCCCGCCCACGACCCAAACGACTTCGAGGTGGGGCTCAGACACAATCTCCCCACACTTCGCGTCATGGACGACGGCGGCGTTATGAACGAGAATGCCGGCGCGCGCTACCAAGGGCTGGACCGCTTCGAGGCGAGAAAGCTCATCGTCAAGGATATGGAAGCGGCGGGGCTTTTGAGAAAGATTGAGCCTTACCGCCACAACGTCGGCGGTTGCTACCGCTGCGGCGTTACCGTCGAGCCCATCGTTTCCAAACAATGGTTCGTCAAAATGAAGCCGCTCGCCGAAGGCGCGATTGCCGCCGTCAAATCGGGCGAAATCCGCTTCATTCCCAAACGCTTTGAGAAGGTCTATTTCAACTGGATGGAGAACGTCAAGGACTGGTGCATATCGCGCCAGCTTTGGTGGGGGCACCGCATTCCCGCTTATTATTGCAGTAACTGCGGCGAAACGGTGGTAGCCAAAGAAAGGCCCGCCGTCTGCCCGCGCTGCGGCCACACCGAGTTCAAGCAGGACGAGGATGTGCTCGACACCTGGTTCTCAAGCGCGCTTTGGCCATTCTCGACGCTGGGCTTCCCCAAGGAAACGCCCGAGTTGAAATATTTCTATCCCACCAACGTTTTGGTTACGGCATACGAAATCATTTTCTTCTGGGTGGCGAGAATGATTTTCAGCGGGCTTTGGAATATGGGCGAGGTGCCTTTCTCCGAAGTGCTTATTCACGGCATAGTCCGTGACGAGCAGGGCAGAAAGATGTCCAAGTCGCTGGGCAACGGCGTCGACCCCATTGAAATCATCGACCGCTACGGCGCCGACGCGCTCCGCTTTTCGCTCTCAATCGGCACCGCCCTCGGCAGCGATATGCGTTTCGTGCCCGCCAAAATCGAAAACGCCAGAAACTTTTTAAACAAGCTCTGGAACGCCTCGCGCTTCGTCATAATGAATTTAAACGGAGCGCCGATAGAAATTCCTGCCAAGCTTACGCCCGCCGACAAATGGATTTTGACAAAGCTTAATCGCGTGATTAAGGACGTCACCAACCATTTGAACCGCTACGACATCGGGCTTGCCTCGGCAAAGCTCTACGACTTCGTCTGGAACGAGTTCTGCGACTGGTATATCGAGGCTCAAAAGCCCGCCCTCTACGGCGACAACGCCAAGGCAAAGGAAAGCGCTTCTTCGATGCTGGCTTTCGTGCTTTCCGAAATATTGAAGCTGACTCATCCCTTCGCGCCCTTCATCACCGAGGAAATCTACGGCATTCTGACCGAGGGCAAGCCTCTGATTGTGGCGGAGTGGCCAAAGCACGAGAAAAACCGCGTCTATTTCAAAGAAGCGCGGCTGTTCGAGGGGCTGAAGGAAATTATCGTCGGAATTAGGAATGTCCGAAGCGAAACCGGCGTGCCGACGGGCAAGAAAATTAAAGCCTACATCATAGCGCACCGCGAGCCCGCCTACCTAAAAAAGACGGCGACTTATCTTGAAAAACTCGCCAACCTTTCGGGCGTGGAATTCACCGACTCGCGCGATGTTGCCGGAAAATCGGTTTCCGTCGTCACTCCGCTTGCCGAAGTGCTGATTCCGATGGGCGACCTCGTCGATATGGAAAAAGAGCTCGCACGCCTGCAAAAAGAAAAGGAAGCCGCCCAAGCCGAAATCAACAAGGGCGAGAGCATGCTCCAAAACACCAACTTCCTTTTGAAGGCACCCGCCAAGCTCATCGAGGCCGAAAAGGAGAAACTTGAAAAAAGTAAAGAGAAGCTTTCCAAGCTCCTTGAAAGAATAGCGTCGCTCGCTTAAGCCCAAAAAATAAATAAAACGATAAAAAATCCCGCGATGAGCGGGATTTTTTGACTTATAGGGTTGTTATATAGCTCTGTGCGGGCTATGCGGTAAAAGAGGGAATGTAGACTTGGCTTTGCTAAAAAAATTGTTTTATCGGTCTAAATGCGTAATTCGGCCGAAAAAATCGGGGTCGCAGTTGACGCTTTTGCCCTGAAGATAGGAAATGATTTTTTCGGGGAAGAGGTTGTGGGACATGATATAGTGAAAGCTCGGCTTGTTGACTAAAAACACCGCTATAAAGGACATGAACTGCTGCCAGCTCGGCTTGTAGCCGCCGCTTTCGATAAGGCTTATCCGCCGCCGCGACAGTCCCGCACGCGCGCCGAACTCTTCCTGCGTCAGACCGGCCGCCTTTCTGAGCGCGCTGAGGTGCGCCGCAAGCTGCTCGGCCGCCTTTAATTTCTCTTCTTTCGTCAGCTCCTGCATATATCCGCTCCGAAATAAATTTAGCACATCTTAGGCGCGGTGTCAATACCGCCTTTTTGTGGAAAGCCCGCGCGCGTTTTATAACTGTTTAATTGCTTTTTTTCAATTTAGTGATATAATAGTAATGTTTTTTAAGAAACGGTAAACAGTAGGCTATACTAAACTATTATCCGCCTGTCGTTTCTTTGCGCAGGATATACTCTATGATAAAAAATCTGCTTCCAAGCGCCAAAGAATATTCTAAAGCATCGGTGCTTTCAATGCTGTTTGTCGCGCTCGAGGTCATGCTCGAGGTCGCCATCCCCTTTTTGATGTCCAAGATAGTGGACGTAGGACTGGCTGCGGGCGCTACCGCGTGGTCGGCGACCTTCCTCGGGTTTTTGACGGTGAGCGGCGCTACCGCCATTGAGTTCATTTTGAAGATGGGCGCCTTCATGGTGGGAGTCGCTCTTGTTTCGCTCTTTTTCGGCGCGCTCTCGGGGCGATACTGCGCCGTGGCGTCGACGGGCTTTGCGATGTCGGTGCGCCGCCGCGCCTTCAACAAGGTTCAAGACTTTTCTTTCGGCAACATCGACAAATATTCCACGCCCAGCTTGATAACGAGGCTTACCACCGATATTAACTATCTTCAGATGGCCTACATGATGCTGGTCCGTCTCGCCGTCCGCGCGCCCGTCATGATGATTTTGGCTGCCTCGATGGCGTTTGCCATGGATGCCGAGCTCGCCTTGATTTTCTTAGTCGCCGTGCCCGTGCTTGCCGCCGTCATCGTTGCGCTGGGCTCGCTCGCCTTCCCGCGCTTTATGAAGATGCTCCAAAAATACGACAAGCTGACGGCAAGGCTTCAGGAGAACTTAATCGGCATCCGCGTCGTCAAGTCGTTTGCGCGCGAGGACTATGAAACCAAGCACTTCAATGATGCCTCGATGGATGTCCGAAACAGCGAGCTCTCCGCCGTAAAATTGATGGTGACGGCAATGCCCTTTATGCAGGCTATGGTCTATGCCTGCATAATCGCGGTGTGCGCCATCGGCGGCAAAAGAATAATTTTGGGCGAAATGCAGACGGGCGAGTTCATGAGCTTTCTTGCCTACATTTCCCAAATCATGATGTCGCTCATCATGCTTTCGATGACGCTCATTATGATTGTGATATCGCGCGCTTCGGCATCGAGGTTAAGCGAGATTCTCTCGGAGGAAATCGAGATTAAGGACGCCGAAAACCCGACCGAGGAGCGCATTGAATCGGGCGCGATAGAGTTTAAAAATGTCAACTTCAGCTACGGTAAGAACCCCGAAAACCTGACGCTCAGCAATATAAGCCTTACCATAAATCCGGGTGAGATCGTGGCAATAATCGGCGGCACGGGCTCGGGCAAGACTACGCTCGTCCAGCTCATTCCGAGGTTATACGACACGCTGTCCGGCGAGGTTTTGGTGGACGGCAGAAACGTCCGCGACTATAAAATCTCCGACCTCCGCGACGCCGTCGCCATGGTGCTTCAAAAGAATGTGCTGTTCTCGGGCACTATCGCCGAAAACTTGAGATGGGGCAAGGAGGACGCCACCGATGAAGAACTCGAAGCCGCGGCCAAGACGGCGGAGGCGCACGGCTTTATCACCTCATTTGAAAAGGGTTACGACACCGTGCTGGGACAGGGCGGCGTCAACGTTTCGGGCGGACAAAGACAGCGGCTTTCCATCGCACGCGCTCTTTTAAAGAAGCCTAAAATTCTGATTTTGGACGACAGCACCTCGGCCATAGACATCGACACCGATCGAAAAATCCGAGAAAAGCTAAAATCCGACGCGGCGGGAATAACGGTGATTATTATCGCCCAGCGCATCAACTCCGTCATGTCCGCCGATAAAATTATAGTCATGAACGAAGGGCGGATAAGCGCCGTCGGCAAGCACGACGAGCTATTGCTAACCAGCGACATTTACCGCGAAGTTTTCGAATCTCAGCAAAGGGGGGCGGCTTAAAATGGCAAAGAGCATTAACGCGATGAACACGGCGAGCCGCGCCAAAGGTAGAACGGGCGCGCGTCCGAAAAACTTCTTCCCCACCTTCAAGCGGATTATGGCCACCGCGCTGAGAACGAAGGCGGCAAAGCTGAAATTCGCCCTTTTGGTGCTTTTAATTATCATATCGGCGGCGGCCTCGGTAACGGGCACCTTCCTTTTAAGAAGCGTCATCGACGACTATATCGCGCCGCTTATCGGGCAAACAAACCCCGACCTTACGGCGTTTATCAGAATGCTCACCGTGCTTGCGGCCATCTTTGCCGTCGGCTCCCTCGCGCAGTTCACCTTGAACAGGCTTTGCGTCTTTATGTTCACCAAGACTTTGGCCGAGTTCCGCGACGAGCTCTTCGAGCATATGGTGAAACTGCCGATTAAATATTTCGACACCCACCCTCACGGCGAGATTATGTCGACCTTCACCAACGACACCGACACCTTCCGCGAGATGCTGACGACGGCGATACCGCAGATTATAAGCTCGGCGCTGTCATTAATTTTAACCTTTGCCATGATGATGGCACTTTCGTGGGTTCTGACGCTCATCGTAGTCGCCATGCTCGGCATAATGCTGTTTGCGGCCTCGCTCATCGGCGGGCGCAGCGGCAAATTCTTCCGCGCCCAGCAAAAGAACGTCGCCGAGGTCAACGCCTTTGTAGAAGAATATATCGAAGGTCAGCGCGTCGTCAAGGTCTTTTGTCACGAGGACAAGACTAAAACCTCCTTCGACGCCATAAACAGAGAGCTTCAAAAAGAGTCCCAAAAAGCGCACACCAACGCCAACATTTTGATGCCCATCATGGGCAACCTCTCCTATCTCACCTACGCCATAGTGGCGGCGACGGGCGCGCTCTTCATTTTAAAGGGCGGCTTCGGGCTGACGGTGGGCGCGATAGCGGCATATCTTCTGTTCACGCGCCAACTCTCCCAGCCGATAGCCTATATATCCCAGCAGGTCAACGTCGTGATGCAGGCGATAGCGGGCGGCGAGCGCATTTTCGTGCTACTCGACGCCGAGGCCGAAAAGGACGAGGGCTACGTTACCTTGGTCAACGCCGATATCGATGCCGACGGCAACATAACCGAAAGTGCGGCCAGAACGGGCAAGTGGGCGTGGAAACATCCCCACCGCGACGGCACGCTGACTTATACCGAGGTCAAGGGCAACGTCGAGTTCGACAACGTCAACTTCGGCTATGTCTCCGAAACGCCGGTGCTTCTCGGCATAAGCATGTATGCCAACGATGGCCAGCGCGTCGCGCTGGTGGGCTCGACCGGCGCGGGCAAGACGACGATTACCAACCTCATCAACCGCTTCTACGACGTTCCCGACGGCAAAATCCGTTACGACAAGATAAACATCAATAAGATTAAAAAGCACGACCTTCGCCGCTCGCTCTCTATGGTGCTACAGGACGTCCACTTGTTTACGGGGACTGTCATGGAGAACATCCGCTACGGCAAGCTCGACGCCACCGACGACGAGGTTATAGCGGCGGCCGTTCTCGCCAACGCGCATTCCTTCATAACGCACCTTCCCGACGGCTATAACACGCTACTTACCGCCGACGGCGCCAACCTCTCGCAGGGGCAGCGGCAGTTGATAGCGATAGCGCGCGCCGCGGTGGCCGACCCGCCCGTGCTTATTTTGGACGAGGCGACGAGCTCGGTCGACACCCGCACCGAGCGGCTGATTGAAATAGGAATGAAAAAGCTGATGGAAGGGCGCACCGTCTTTATCATCGCGCATAGGCTGTCCACCGTGCGGAACGCCGATGTCATTTTGGTTATGGAGAAGGGCGAGATTATCGAACGGGGGAGCCACGAGCAGCTTTTGGAGAAGCGCGGCAAATATTACAGCCTGTATACCGGCGCGTTTGAATTGAGCTAGGAGGGAGAAAATATGTTTGACATAGAAACCGCGGCAAGGCGGGCAAAGGAAGCGTCCTATAAGCTGGCGGCGCTTTCCGAAAAGGAAAAGAACGCAATATTAACGGCGGCCTCCGAGGGCATACTTTCGGCGTCGGATTACATCATCGCCGAAAACAAAAAGGATTTGGTTGCGGCCAAGGGCAAGGACGCCGCCTTTATCGACCGTCTGACGCTCGATGTTAAGCGCATTGAGCAAATGTGCAAGGGGATAGAAAAAATTGCCGCGCTAGCCGATCCCGTGGGCGAAGTCGCCGAGGATTATACCCTCGAAAACGGAATGCGGATAAGAAAGGTCCGCGCGCCGCTCGGCGTCATAGCCATAATTTACGAGGCGCGCCCCAACGTCACCGCCGACGCCGCCGCGCTCTGTCTTAAAAGCGGCAACGCCGTCATTCTTCGAGGCAGCAAGGACGCCATCAACTCCAATCGCGCCATCTACGCCGCAATATCGGAAGCGCTCGAGAAGGCGGGGTTCGACCGCGGCGCCGTGGCCTTTGTCGACGACCCCGACCGCGAAGCGGCGGTCAAGCTACTGTCGCTTGCCGACTATATCGACGTCGTCATTCCGAGAGGTGGTGAGGGCTTGAAAAAGTTTGTGTCCGATAACGCCAAAATGCCCGTAATAGCTTCTGCGGGCGGCAACTGCCACGTCTACGTCGAAAAGAGCGCCGATCTTGCTATGGCCGATAAAATCGTTTTAAACGCCAAGCTCAACCGTCCCGGCGTCTGCAACGCCGCCGAGACGCTCCTTGTCGACGAGGAAATAGCCGAGAAGTTTTTGCCCGTCACGCTTAAAAACTTGAGCGACAGCGGCGTTCAAATTTTCGGCTGCGAGAGAACGCGCGGGATTTTTAAGTGCGCCGGGGCGGCCGCCGAGGAAGATTACTACACCGAATATCTGGCACTGAAAATCGCCGTCAAGGTGGTCACCGGTGTTCGCGAGGCGATAGAACATATCAATAAATATTCGACAAGCCACAGCGAAGCGATAGTGACCGAGGACAAAAAGGCGGCCGAGCTGTTTTGCCGCGAGGTCGACTCGGCGGCGGTATACGTCAACGTTTCGACGCGCTTTACCGACGGTTTCGAGTTCGGCATGGGCGCCGAGATGGGCATCAGCACGGGAAAAATCCACGCCAGAGGGCCTATCGGCCTCCGCGAGCTCACCTCGCTGAAGTATGTCGTCACCGGCAACGGCCAGCTCAGAAAATAAACGCACAGTAATTAAATAAAGCCCACGCTTTGCGCAACAAAAAACGCCTAAACGCGGAAAAGGGAAGATGGACGTCGTTAATTTGACCGAAGAACTGAAAATCATCCACGAGGACAACCATATTTTGGTGGCGGTCAAGCCCCAGAATATGCCCTCGCAGCCCGACGAGTCGGGCGACCCCGATATTACGGCTTATCTTCGTGACTATCTTAAGGAAAAATACGCCAAGGAAGGTGAGGCCTACCTCGGCTCCATCCACCGCCTCGATAGGCCTGCGGGCGGCGTCATGGTGTTTGCCAAGACGTCCAAGGCGGCGGCGCGGCTGACGGAAGCGCTTCAAGCGGGCGAGATTGACAAAAAATATCTTGCCGTAGTGGTGGGCACGCCGCGCGAAAAGCAGGCCAAGCTCGTCCATTACCTCAAGAAAAACGCCGCCACCAACAGCGTCCGCGTCGTTCCCCAGCTGACCGAGGGCGCAAAATACGCCGAGCTCGATTACAGTGTGCTGTCGGTGAAGGGCGCACTATCGCTCTTGAAAATAAATTTAATCACGGGAAGGGGCCATCAAATCCGCGTCCAGCTTTCGACAATAGGCAATCCCATTTGCGGCGATTTGAGATACGGCTACCGCGGCAAGGCCGAAACCAAGCTGGCGCTTTGGGCTTATGAGCTTCGTTTCACCCATCCCGTCACACAGGAGCGGCTGGTTTTTAGGGTGTATCCGCCCGAAGACGAGTTGCCGTGGGACAGGTTTGATTTGGACGCCCACTTAAAGTTGAGCATTAAAAATAATTAAGTGGTTCTTTTAGGCGTCCTTGCCCCCAATTTGTAAAGTAATCAAAATTACAAATCTTTTTTATCAGAGAAATTATGGAGTTCATCGACAGAACTGTAGGCCAAATTATTAACGACCTTGCGGCGGAGCACGGCAGCAGAACGGCAGTCAAGCACCCTTTGTGCGGATTTGAGTTAAGCTTTTCCGAGCTCGACGCCTTAACCGACAGAATAGCGCGCGGCATGATGTCGCTCGGTATCGGAAAGGGCGATAAAGTGGCGATTTGGGCGACCAATGCGCCCGAATGGCTGCTGACCTTCTTTTCCGCCGCCAAAATCGGCGCCATTCTCGTCACCGTCAACACCAATTATAAGGTATTCGAAGCGGAATATCTTCTCCGCCAGTCCGACACCAAGCTGCTGGTGATGACCTCGGGTTTCAAGGACAGCAACTACGTCGCCGTCATAAACGAGCTGGTGCCTTCGCTTGCCGAAGCAAATGACGGCGCCGTGGAGAGCGAAAAATTTCCCTATCTGAAGCGTGTAGTTTTTGCGGGGGAGAAGGAAAAAACACCTGCCGGAATGCTGAATTTTTGGCGCCTTGCCGAGCTCGGCGACGCCTTTCCCGAGGCCGCCTTTAGAGAAGTCGAGGCTTCGCTCAACTGCCACGAAGTCATCAACATGCAGTATACCAGCGGCACCACCGGTTTCCCCAAGGGCGTCATGCTGACGCACTACAACATAGTGAACAACGGCAAGACAATAGGCGACGGCATGAAATTCACCGCCGCCGACCGCCTCTGCATCTGCGTGCCGCTCTTTCACTGCTTCGGGCTGGTGCTGGCCGTCATGGCGTCCATCACTCACGCCGCCGAGATGGTCATAGTCGACCACTATCAGCCGCTGCACGTCATGAAAGCGGTATCAAGCGAGCGTTGCACCGCGCTTCACGGCGTGCCCACCATGTTCATCGGCATACTCGACCATCCCGACTTCAAGAAGTTCGACTACTCCTCGCTGAGAACGGGTATTATGGCGGGCTCGCCCTGTCCCGTCAAGGTGATGCGGCAGGTAATCGACGAGATGAACATGAGTGAAATCGTCATAGTGTTCGGGCAGACCGAGGCGTCGCCCGGCTGCACCATGACGACGACCGATGACAGCATCGAGGCGCGCGTCTCCACAGTCGGCCGCGCTTTCCCCGGCACCGAATCCAAAATCGTCGACGAAAACAACAACGAGGTTCCGGCGGGAACGCCCGGCGAGTTCGTCGTCCGCGGATACAATATCATGAAAGGATATTATAAGATGCCCGAGGCCACCGCCGCCGCCATCGACCGCGACGGCTGGCTCCACACCGGCGACCTCTGCGTCAAGGACGACGAGGGTTACTATAAGGTAGTGGGGCGGATTAAGGATATGATAATTCGCGGCGGCGAAAACATCTATCCCAAAGAGATTGAGGAACTGCTCTATACACATCCCAAAGTGCTCGATGTTCAGGTAGTCGGTGTGCCATCCAAGCAATACGGCGAGGAAGTTTTGGCCGTCGTCATACCCCGCGAAGGCGCAGATATCAGCGAGCAGGAGATTAAAGACTTCGTAAAGGCTAAAATGTCGCGCCACAAAGTGCCTTCCTACGTCCGTTTCGTCAAAAGCTTTCCCGTCACGGCGAGCGGAAAGATACAAAAGTATAAGCTCAGGGAAGAGGCCGTCGAAATCTATAAGCTGCACGAGGCTTCAAAAATCGAAACAGCTTGATATAGAGTTACTCAAAGCGGCTATACATAAAAATTAAAATAATGGCCGATTTTAAAAGACCATAAAATAAAAAAAGTTAAGTGTAATAAATAATATACAATCGCGCAATATCGGGTTTATTTTAGCGTTTTATATAGATAAACTTCGGATTTTGCAAATAAAAGCGCTTTTTTGAGATTGGAATAAAAGGAGAAAATTATGAAGTTATCGTTTTCAACGCTGTGCTGTCCCGACTGGACGCTCGCCGAAATCTTTTCGGCGGCAAAGGATTTGGGCTATCAAGGCGTGGAAATCAGAGGGGTTTTAAGAGAGCTCGACGCCACTAAGTCCCGAGAGTTCACTTCGGAACTTGAAAAGACGCTTGCCGAGCTTAAGAGGCTCAACTTGACTATCCCCGTGCTGGCAACAAACGCCGCGCTCGCCGAAAGCGAGAAAGGCTACGCCGAGGCGGCGGACTATATCGCGCTTGCCGCGAAAATCGGCGCGCCTTATGTCCGCGTCATGTCGACGGGCAGGCCGCAGCCTACTTGCGGCGACATTACGCTTTGCAGAAAGCAGTATGCAAAGCTTGTCAAACTCGGTGCGGAGGCGGGAGTGACGCCGCTCATCGAAACCAACGGGCTGTTTTGCGACACCCGCCTTCTTAAATCGTTTTTGGAAACGACGGGCGGCGGCGCGCTCTGGGACGTCCATCACCCCTACCGCTTCGGCGGCGAGGAGCCCGAGGAAAGCTTTGAAAATTTGAAAGCCTTCATCCGCCACGTCCACATCAAGGACAGCGTTCTTGAAAACGACCGCGTCCGCTACAAAGTTTTGGGCGCCGGCGACATACCCGTGGCGCAGTGCGTCAAAACTTTGACAGAAAACGGATTTTCGGGCTTTTTCTCGCTGGAATGGGTCAAGCGCTGGGAGCCCGGCCTCGAGGACGGCGGCGTCGTAATCGCTTCCTATCCGCACTATATGCGCTCGCTTTAAGCCTAGCTAGTCGGAAAATCCGAGTTCAAAATTTAGGTTGATTTGGTTAATCCTGCCTGCTCAAGCTGATTTTTAAATTTTTGCTTTTGTAGTCGGAACCCTCTTTATAGACCTCTGCGCGGTTGTGAGATAAAAACTTGCAAATGTCGTAGAGGTCTATCCATATCTCGGACGGGCCTTGATATTGGCTCTCGTCGAAAATCAGCTGCATGCCGAGATGAAGATGGGGCTTGCCCGACATATTGGAATTTTCCTTGAGGCTGTAGCCCGTCACGCCGAGATAGCCGATTATCTGTCCCGCCGCCACGGTGTCGCCCTTTTTGAGCCCTTCGATATATGGCTTGTTTTTTCTTAAATGCGCGTAATAATAGGAGCGTTTTTTATCGAAGGATCGGATGCCGATTCGCCAACCGCCATAGCGGTTCCAGCCGAATTCGGTAACGATTCCGCCCTCGACGGCGGCTATCGGCGTGCCGATACTGCCCAAAAGGTCGTGGCCGAGGTGTTTCCGCTTAAAGCCGAAGGAGCGAGAGGCGCCGAAGTCGTCGTAGTGGGTATACCAATAGCCCTTGGGAAAGGGATGATAGTTTTTGAGGCCGTAGCCTACTTCGCCGCTCTCCGTCACATAGTCGCCGATAAACTCGGCGAAAATGGCGCCGTAGGCCTCGACGTAATATTTGTAATACTTGTCGCCGCCGAAGTAGTCGTCGATTTTTTTGCCTTGGATTAAGCTCAGCACCAAGTCGCTCAAGGCCTTGATGTCGCGCTGAGGGCGGAATTTGTTACCGCACTTTACCGCGAGGTAAGCCAGAGCCTTGACGAAGTCGAATTCAACCTCGGTGTTATGATATTTGACCTCATATTCGTAAGCCGAAAGCAGCACTTCGTAGGGGATATTGCAGTCCACCCACCTAATGAACGAGGAAGAGCCCTCGGCGGCGGGCGCCGCGGGCAAGCAGCAAAACAGGGCGGAAAGGGTTAAAATCAAGGCGGCGAGCTTAACCATAACTATATTTTTTGTCCCCTCGTGCTTTATATTCAATCCGAAGCAGTGCCCAATAATTGTCCTCGCGCCTTGATTGAAATGAAATTCGGTAGCCTAAGAAATTTTTCCTTAAAATAATCTGGAATATTTCCGGAATATTTTTTTAAAATTCTTGAACAATTCCATATTTCAGGCGGTTTTTAATGTCCCGAGTTTAAAAGTTTTTTTAGCGCTATATTGTCTTTTGTTTACCCGATTTTTGTGCAGTCGCAAAAAATTAGGATTGACAAACCAAGCCGCGGGTTTTATAATAATTTTCTGTAGTTATATAGTATCCTATATAAACAAGCTATCAATTATATTTGAAAAATCTATTTTTGGTTTTGCGCAATGTAATTTTTTATTTTATCTATAAAAAATCGGAGGAAAATTATGATTTATAAAAAGAACCTGCACCTCAAAGTATTGCTTCCCCTGCTTTTAATCGTCTTGGTTGCGGGGATTTGCTTCGGTTTCGCCGACGGCACCGCCCAGGCGAAAGGGCCCGACTATTTTATAGTGGCGCAAATTTCCGACATCCATTATTTCCCCTATGACGAGTGCTTTGTGACCGACGACAACGAAGCGTTTCTGGCATCCGATTATTATCGCGAAACCTGCACCGACACCAAGCTGGTGCTTGAGAGCGGAACGCTGCTTTCGGCGGTAATCCGCGATATGGCGTCCCTTCCCGCGGCCGAGCTGCCCGACATCCTCTTGGTGACGGGCGACCTCACTAAAAACGGCGAGCTTTGCGCCATGGTCGACGTGGCCAACGCGCTCAGGCTGCTTCAAGAAAAAATCAGGGAAAGAAAAACCGGCTTTCAAGTTCTAGTGGTGCCGGGCAATCACGACCTCTATAACGGTTACGGCGCCGTCTACGATGACGAGACGGGCAAGGAATATCAAGCCGACACCGTCGACACCGCTACTTTTGTTAAACTTTTCGCGGGATTGGGATTTCCCGCGCTCACCGGTGCCGAGCTGCAATTCGCCCAAGACAACTGGAAGAGCAATTACATCGACGAATACATAGAGAGCGAACTTTCTCCTTATTTTTCCTTCGATCATTTCTACAATGCGCCCGGCGTCGAGCAGGACGACATCAACTATCTTTCCTATTACGTTCAAACGGGCATCGGCTACGACTTCTTTATGCTGGACACCACCGACCGCTATCCCACTAACGATATCGTGCCCGTCCGCAAAATGACGACCGAGGCGCCCTCGACTGCGAACGAAAAAAGCACGACCTACATACATAACGCCGAGCGCGGTTACGTGCTTTGGAACAAAGCGACACCGGCCGAAAGAGAAGCCGCGACCGCGGCGGGCGAGTTTTTCTATAACGCCGGCTATCAGCAGTCGACGGGCGGGCGGATAAACGCGCCCTGCGAGGCTTGGCTGCAGCAACAGACCGCCTTTAGCGGCAACAACACCATTATTTCTGCTCATCATCAAAACGTGCTTCCCCAGTTTAAGATGGAGGACGAAGTTTTAAAGGACTTCACACTTTATAACTGGGAATATATCGCTAAGATGTATCTCGAGTGCGGCATCCGCTATTCTTTCAGCGGCCACATGCACGCCTCCGACATTCAGACCTATCTTGACAATGAGGGCAGAGTGCTTTGGAGCATTGAGACGGGCTCCACTGTTTCTTTGCGGTCGCCGGTGCGCTATACCCGCTTTATACAGCAGATTCTCGGCGGCGAAGACGTTGAGACTTGGCAAAGCTACTGCAACGACCTTTCCGACGTCCAGAGCTTGCACTTAAACGATGATACCGTTACCATCGCCAACCACCCCGAGTATTTTGTCTGCAAAGACATCGAGGGCATCGACGATATGGAAAACTATATCGACGAAAACCTCTACACGCCGCTTATCAGCAAGTTTGTTTCGGCGTTTTTGAATCAGGCTCAGCTCAATTCGCTTACCGCGATGCTTGAGGGAATGCTGGTCGGCGACGACAGCATTTTGAGCGACCTTGCGGGCGGCATCTTCAGCAGTTTCGGCGAAATTCTATATAAGATAGCCAACAAAGCGATTGACAATATCGTAAACGACCTCGACAGCTACGCCGAGGGCGAGGACGCTTTCGGATATCTGACCGATATCATCGACGACGTCACCGGCTTGATTGTCTACAGCGAAGGCGGCAAAGACTTCCGCTTGGGCGACCTCGGCGTCCGCCTCTTTATGGCGCATCTCATCGGCGAAGAGTTCAGAAGTTTGGACGAAGCCCAAAATACCGAGCAAGGCAGGGCGGTGCTGGCGCTGCTTGACGGCCTCGAGGACGGTTCCACGGTGAAAAAACTGTTCGACATCCTGCTCGACCCGCTGCTTTATTCCGAAAATTCACTGCTTAAGTCGGTGCTCGGCTACCGCTTCGACTTTACCGGCGTGCTCAACGAGGACGAAGAAGCGGCGTTCAACGGCCTTATCGACCTTTTGAACAATTACATTAATAATTTGGCGGATACCGAGCTCGACGTCGCGATATCGCTCGACAACTTCTGCCTAAACGATATTTTGGTAACGGTGCTTCCCATGCTGTCCGACGCACTCAGCGATATGCTGGGGCTGTCGCTCGACCTTGGCGGGCATGACACCATAGCGGCGCTTGCCGAGGAATTGCTTGACAAATACTTGACCGACAGCTTCTACGTCGGCATCGGCGGGCTTGCCTACGAAATCATTTACTCGCTTGCCGTCGATCCGGTGCCTGACGACGTGATTTTTGAATATAACTCCGAATTCCCCTTCAAACTCCTCTACGATGAAGACGACACCATAACCTACGGCGGCTCGATACGCGAGATTACGCCCGACTTCATCAGAGTGGGCGACGACCCCGCGGTGGAGCGTCTTTCCGCCAACGGCCAGCTTCCCTCCCATCTTTTCGCGGCGCACGGCCTCGACCCCAAGACGGAATACCGCTTCCAGTGGTATACCGCCTACGAGAGCAAGCTTAGCTCCAAGTTCCAATATCGCAAAGCGGGCGAAACCGAATGGCAGTATCACGCGATAATCGAAAACGTGGTTGCCGTCGAAATCCCCCTCATCGATTTGGGGCTTTTCGCAACGACTACCAAAACAGTCTATCTTGAAGGCGAGGAAGAGCGAAACATCGTGGTCTACACCGGCGGCAGCTTTGATTTCGCCGCCACCCGCGCCAACTTCGACAAAGTCGAAAAGAACAGCGTCTACCTCTTCAAGGTTTACACAGTCGAGCTTTCGGGGCTGGAACCGGGCGAAGTCTACGAATACCGTGTCGCCGGCGTCTACGACGGCACCATACATTTCTGGCTGCAGGACATCTTGACCGGCGTGGCGAACAGCTACTACACCTTTAAGACGGCGCCTGCCGCGGCCACACCCTTCAGCCTTTTGGCGATAGCCGATATTCAAGGCATGCTCAAGTCCAACTATACCGATTCGCTCGAAGTATTCGAGGCGATAAAGGCGAGCTCGCGCCCCGACCTTAATTATTCCTTCATAATGAACGCCGGCGACAATGTCGATTCGGGCGGCAACATCAAGCAATGGGGCTACCACCTCAACATCCTGTCCAAAGTCTGGGGCAACACCGCGATGTATTCGGCGGCGGGCAACCACGAGGACGGCGGCTATGAGCTCGTCAGTTACCTCAACTACGCCACCGACGCGCCGACTCAAGATAAAGAGAAGGGCATATATTATTCCTTCGACTATTCCAACGCGCGGTTCATTGTCCTTAACACCAACGACGCGAATTCCTCCGGACTCGGCGCCGACCAGCAGAGGGCGCAACTAAATTGGCTTAAAGGCCAGCTCGAAGCCGCCGCAATCGATAAAGAGGCGGGCACCATCGACTGGACGATAATTTTGATGCACAAAGGCCTCTATACTGCGGGCTCGCACTCACGCGACGCCGAGGTCGTAGCGATGAGAAACACGCTGACAACGCTGTTTTACGACTACGACGTCGACCTCGTGCTTCAAGGGCATGACCACACCTACACTACTACGGAGTTCATTGACCGCTTCGGCAACGTCATGACCGTCCGTCCGTCCGACGCCGAAGGCTATGTCGAGAATCCCCACGGCGTGCTTTACATTACGTTGGGAACCTTAGGCGGCAAGTTCTACGAATATCAGGAGAACGACGAAGTAACACCGCTCTTTGACCTCTCCAACACCGTGCAGAAGACGCTCAACACGCCGACTTTCGCCTCGATAACGATTGACGGGAAGAAATTGAAACTAATCGGCTACAAATATGAGGAAGGCACTATTTCCGTCATCAGCACCAGCGCGATAATAAAGACTCAAAACTTGGGAAGCGAGATAAACGTCGCCGCCTTCACCTTTAAAGACGTTTCGGTGCCTGCCGCCGAGGGTGCGCTGATTAAAGTGAAGAGAAGCGTCAATCCGAGAGATTTCGGCTTTGTCGCAGGCGAGGGCTTCTATCCCGACAGCTGGAAGTTCGAGGTCATGAAAAGCGGCGTTTGGAAGGAGATAAAGGACAAGAGCATTACTTTCTCTTTAGGCGCAAACCAAGTCCGCTTCACCGTCTATTCCGAGGACGGCTCGACGAGCGCCATCTATACCTTCACCGTCTACCAGATGAGCGACCAATTCTTTACCGATAAGGCGAAGTTTATCGCTTCGCTCACCCTCGACGGCAATTCGGTCAAGGACGGAAAAGCGGTTCTCTCTTTCTTCTCGGGCAATAAACCCAAGCTTGAGTATGACGCCGAGGCGCTTGCCAAACACGCCGACGGCACCACTCTCAACAGCGTCGCGGTCATCGTGAATCTCAAAGGTAAGAGCGGCGAGGCAATCGTCCGCGTATTTGCCGAGGACGGCAGTTGGTTCGACATCGTGCTCGAGGCCGAGCGCGAGAACTACGAGCTTGGCATCGCGCTGTTCAGCGTGGGCGGCTTTATCGTTTTGGCCGGCGCCGCGGCCGCCGTAGTCGTGCCCATGCTCTTAAAAAAGAGAGCTGCTTTAGCGACTATCAAAGAAGCAGGTGAGGCCTTAAGACCGGAAGGCGAAGATGGCGCCGAGGCCGAAAAGACGGAATCGGGAGAGTGAAATGAATAGAAAGGCAGTCATAGTTTTAGCGGTTTTTATAATGCTCTTTTCTGTGGCGGCTTTCTCCGCCTGCAATAAAAAGAAGGAATATTCGGGCGAGTTCAGGCCGTCCAACCGCCCCGAGGGCGGGACACTTCTTGACGTCACCATTCCCGACGACGAACAGGCGCTGAAGGAACTCGCTTACTATCTCTACGACAACGCCAACAAGCTCGACCAACAAATTGAAAAGCGCGCCTATGCCGTCAACCACGAGACCGACGTCATAGGGCTTAGGGCGGGCGGATTCCGCTATGAAATCAAAAACCAAGAGGAATATTCATACGTCGAGTATTCCTTCTGTTTGAGCGACGAGCCCTTTGTAGGCATCATGCTTTCGGTGTTCAACTCGGTGTATGCCGTTCGCAAGTATACCAATTCGTGGATGGACAAAATGTATGTCGAGCGCGCCGAGGGCGACCCAAACAACTTCTATATCGTCTCGACACAGGACGATACTTATTTCGGACAGGACGGCAGGCTCTTTCAGGCGGATTGGAACCGGCTGGTGACGGGCAAAAACAATAAATACGGCATCGAAAAAACCGACGAAAACGGTCAAAAATATGTGACGGGCATCTATGTCGACAAGCCGCCGTATATGGCTTCTCAGGAGCTGACATACGAACAGACGGGCCAGAAAATACGCGTTGAAACGATAAAGAATGCCACGGTTACCAAACATAGCACGGATACGGGCGATTACTTTAGGGTCATCGTCGACCTCGACGTCAACAATCCCTTGACCACCGAATCATCCCTTGTCGAGCTCCGCGAGGGCGCGGGCGACGAGGCGCAATATCTTTCCATTGTGTCCACCTTCGAGGTTTGGGATAACGGCTACTTTAAGTATTTCTTATCCAACGACTCGTGGTCGGGCGGAGTGATATCGGGTGACCTCGACTTTGAAACTTACTTTTACTATGACGACGAGTCCTGCGACATCGGAAACTATCAATATATGAAGGACTTGGCCGCAAAATGCTACGCCGAGGCAACCGGCGGCAACTACGAAGCCGAGATTTACTATAGAGCGCGCGCCGACAAAATAGTGGGCACGGCGGTGGCTACGGCAGTTTTGCTGCTCATAATGTCGCTCGGCACTGCGATAGTCAAAAGATGCGTGAAATAATTTTGAGCCCGCAAGGCAAGGGGCCGAGCGGGCTCTTTTTATCTTAATTTAACTTGTAAAAAATCGGAAAATAGAGTCGAAAATAAAAAACCCGCGCATTGCGCGGGCTTTGGCACCTCCTAGGGGGTTCGAACCCCTGATACCGGCGTGAGAGGCCAGCGTCCTAGACCACTAGACTAAGGAGGCTTGTCGAGCGGAATGAATTATAGCATAAAAACGCGGAACTTGACAAGCGTTTTCAGCGAGATTTTCTGGCTTGGTTTTTTGTCAGACAACATTATTAGTGTCTTGTTGCTCGGTAATAAACGAGTTTTTCAATAAAATTAGGTCTAGTATTTGCGCACCGGAATTTTCCCGATGTGAGTGCTCCAAATCAAAACAATTTTTGAGTATTTAAACGAGAAGATAAAAAATGAAAAACAAACAAAAGGCAGAAAGATTGGCGGCGGCCGCAGCGGTTCTCTACAACGTAAACTTTAAAAGCGGCGATACCGTCCTCGTTGTGGAGAAATATTTTTCGCTGCTCGCCGAAAAATTCTTTAAATACATCGGATGCTACGTCGCCGAGGCCTGCGGCAAGCCGCGCCAAATCAATGCGGCAAAAAAGCTTGTGCTCGACAGGACAAAGTTTTTATCCGGCGGCATTGATGACGTTAAGTGCGGATTATTTGATTACGCCGTGGTCTTCGATAAGCTCGAAAGCTTGAGCGAAAAGGATCGCTTGGGCATTTCCGCCATGATAAGACCGTTGGGCAGGCTGGTTATTATCGACCGTGAGGGCGCCGAGGATTTAAAAAAGGCCAAAGCTTCATTTTTAGGCATCGACTTCGACGTCGAGCACGGCGGCGGCCTTTTGGTGCTGTCGGGCACCAAGCCGCTGTTTGAAAAGCCGCAGTAAATTCCAAAGCGGATTGATTTGTTCTATTGTTATTAAGAGTAGGCGGAGCATTAGTAAAATTGCAATTTATTATAAGATAAAGTTCATTATAGTTTGAGAGGCTATTATTAAGAGAAAAAATATCGAATTTTATAATAAAAAAATCGGCGCTTCCGCCGATTTTTTGTTTGAATTGGGTTTTGTTAACCGCTGATGCTGTCGATGATGGCGCAGGTCGCGTCCTTCAAAATCCGCCACATGCAGCCGACATTGACGTGGTTGCCGACGTCGCCGCTCTCGAAGGTCGCGTCGAAGGTGTGATATCTATCGCCGAGGTCGGCGATCGAGCGGCCTGCCAGCGCGCTGTAAAGCGGAACTATGGCGTCGCCGTAGAGGGAACGCCTGAGCGTCATCGAGGACACCGAGGCGTCGGCGGCGTAGTCGATGCCGATGCAGGTGGTCATATTTTGGCCGGCGAAATAGTGGGTGTTGACGAGGGTGGAGGCCTGAACGCGCGAGCCGTCATCGAGCGTCACATATAGCGAGTCGTGGAAATCCCTAAGCGAGGCGACGAAGGGCTTGAGCTTGGGCGTGACGCCGTCCGCTTCCGTCATAATCGTGCCGTCGTCGTTTCTTAAGTAGGACCATTCGCGCGTGGAGTAGAATTCATAGAGGTCGTCCTCCGACGCTATCGGCACGCCGCCTATCGTTATTCCATGGTCGGTGATATATTGGTCGGAATTTAAGAATTCCCAGTTGGGCAAAAGTCCGATTATGCCGGGCATGTTCTGAATCATCGGCTTCATCTGGGTGTTTAAAAAGTCGATGAGCATATCCATCGGTAAAAAGGCGCCCAAGCCGAAGCTGTTGAGCAACTCCCCGACGTCGACGAATTCCAGCACCTTGTTGATGTCCTCGAGGTAGGTAAGGGCGTCGACGGCGCCCATAAACGCGCCTGCGTAGGCGCAGTAGGCAAGCACTTTGTCGCGGTTTTCGGCGCTCCTCGCGAGATACCCCGACACCACCTGCGCGCCCATGCTGTGCGATGTGAAAATAACCTTGGAATAGTTGTTGCTGTTTATGAACTCTTCAAGGAGCCGCGAGTTATCGCGGTTGTCGATGCGCCAGTCGTAGTTAAACATCCTGACCTCGTATTCTCTGCCGTAGCGCGCTTTTAAATCCTCGAACTGCTCTTTATAGGCGTTCAGCGCGCCATAGTAAAGGCGCCCCTTATAGTCGTTCGACACCTTGAGGTCGGGGTAGTTGGGCACACCGTATTGGTCGAGCGAAAGTTTCCAAATAAGGTTGTCGGCGTTCTGTTCGCCGCTCATGGCATAGCCTATTATTTCCAGCATTTTATTGAATTTTTCGGAATCGCTGAAGATGGTTTCGAGCGCGGCCGGCAATGCTTCGACATTCATGAAGTCGTAAACACCTAAATCGTAGGGAAGGGGGTCCCAGACCGGTTCGCCCGTCACGCCGTCGTAAAGTCCGCCCGACATCAGCGCGGTGACGATTATTATAGCCTTTTTGTTTTGGTTGAAAGCCGCGAGCGTGACGGTGGATGCCGCGAGCGCGACCAAGACCACCAAGACTAACACAATAATTACTGCCAGCGAGCGTTTTTTCATAATCCCTCCGATATCCGATTTCTATATTATGATTTTAACATCAAAATATCAAAAACTCTATTCATTTAAGCAACAAAATAAATATTGTGTTTAAACTTTTTTGGCGCCTTTCCGCCCCAAAAAGAATGCGCCCAAAAACTTTATTGTTAGCGCCGTTCGTGATATAATAATAAAAAAGGATTGTCTATGGCGGTAATTGAGCTAAAAAACGTAAAAAAAACATATGAAAAGGGCGGAGTGTCGTATCCGATTATAAAAGGCGTCAGTCTTGCCGTCGATGAGGGCGAATTCGTATCGATCGTCGGTGAATCGGGCAGCGGAAAATCGACGCTTCTTTATTTGATGTCGGGAATCGAGCGCGCCGACGAGGGCGAAGTCAAACTTCTCGGCGCCGACCTTTCGACCGCTTCCGAAAAGGAGCTCGCGGCGCTTCGGCGCTCGGGATATTCCTTCGTCTTTCAGTTTGACAACCTTCTTCCCAATCTCACAATCATCGAAAATATAGAGCTTCCCTTGTATCTCGCGGGCAAAAAGCCCTCACGAGATGAAACCGAGCAAATTCTCGCCTTTATGGATATCGAGAAAGTCAAAGATAAATATCCTCGCGAGGTATCCGGCGGCGAGCAGCAGCGCGCCGCGGTGGCGAGGGCGCTTATCACCTCGCCCAAAATCATTTTTTTGGACGAGCCGACGGGAAGCTTGGACCAAGCGACGGGCGAGCGAGTGATGGAGCTTATTAAGTCGGTGAACTCCGACAAAGGCATTGCCATAGTTCTCGTCACCCACTCCGAAAAGCACTCCGCCTACGCCTCGAGAATCATTCGGATTGCCGACGGGCTCATAGTCGGCGGGAATTAGCCTTTTAAAGATAAAAATGCTGAAATTGGTTTTCAAAAACCTATTTGGAAAGCCGCTCAGGCTTATTGCGACCGTCTTAGCCGCCGTGCTGTCGGTCGCCGTCATATTTTCGGTGCTGTCATTCGACGAGGCTGTCTACGACTATTTGCAAAACACGCTGACCGCCGAAAGCGGGGAAGCCGACATCAAAATTTCCTACGGCGTGGGCGGCGCGCGCATCTTCAACGCCGAGGCGGCCAAGGAGCTTCTACCGACCGAATATGCGGTGGGCGCTCTTTCGGTCTACGGAAGTTGCGGCGGCGAATATATCAAGCTTAGGGGAATCAACAAAACCGAAGTCGAAAAGCTCAGAAAAATTTCGATTGCCGAAGGAAAGGCCGTGGCCGAGCTCCGCTCCGACGACGCAATAGTGTCGGAAGGTTTCGCGGCCGCAAATGAGCTCGCGCTCGGCAGCCGCATGGAAATCGAGGTTTTAGGCAAGACGCGGCAGGCATACGTCGCCATAATCGCAAAAAGCGAAGGGTTTTTCGACGAAGCCTTGGGCGTTGAAAGCGTCATATCCTCGGAAGAATTTGTGTCGGGATTTTTCTCGGAGGCCGCGCAGTTTGGCAACATCTATAATGAGCTTTATATTAAACTCAAACCGTCAAGCGTGCCGCTTCAAGTGGCGGTTGACATCTTAAAGGCCTCCGACGCCTATTCCGGCATGCTGGTCGAACCTGCCGTAAACTATGAAAAGCTCAAGCAGGACAGCAGGCTTTTTTCGGCCGCCATGGTCGTAGTCGGCGCCGCCGCCATTGTCCTGGCGCTGTCGGTCATTTTGTTTTTGGCCGCCGTCAAGCAGAAGGAGCGCTCCTCTCAAATAGCAAAGCTCAAGGCAATGGGCGCAAGGAATAATCAACTCTTTATGCTCTACGCGCTCGAAAGTTTGATCATCGGCGCGGTTGCCTCCGCGCTCGGTCTTCTTTTCGCCAAGCTATCGCTGGGATTGATTTTCAAATCGAGCTTCGGCGCGGCGGCGATGAACCCGCCCGAAGCGGCAAACTACGCCGCGGCGTTTTTCTTGGGGCTCGGCTCCTTCATCCTTTTCGAACTTCTGCCCTTTATCTTCTCGTTTAAAAAATCCGTCCGCGCCACCGTCTTGGAAAGCAAGGATATCTCGGCAAAAAGCGGCATTGTTCCGCTTATCGCTTTGAGCGTTCTTCTTGCCGCCACGCTCGCCGTCGAGTTTACCGTGGACGCGGCGACCGCCGTCCTCGGCTTTGTCAACGTCGCGCTCATTTTTATCTGGCTTGTTTTTGCTATTTCGGCGCTCATTCGGCTGGTGGGGAAAATCACCCAAAAGAGCTCCTCCGCCACTGCCAAAATAGCGGCGGGCTCGCTTGCCCGCGACCGCAATTCGGCAATTAAGGCGCAGGTGCTTGCCGGCGGGTTGCTCGTTTGCATTCTGCTGATGCTGGCCTCCGACGTCATGAATATGTTCTTTTCGGGATATTTAAAGGATATGGCGGGCGCCGTCATCATTAAAAACGCCGACGACGAACTGATTGCCGGCTTAGATTCGCTTGAGGATATGGATGGCGTCGATTCGACGGCTCCGCTGTTTTGGCAAATAGGCGAGCTGGGCTTTGACGACTCTATAAAAAGCGTTCAAATTTTAGGCTTGAACGAGGGCAGCGGAAACTATCTCGATTTTGAGTATATTACCGAAAGGGCAGTTGTAGAGGCAATTTTGTCCGATAAAACCCAAAGTTCGGTGATTTTGGATATTTCCTACCAAAAGGCCTACGGCGTTAAGGCGGGCGACAAAGTAACCGTTTATTACGGCGGCAAAGAGATGGAAGCCGCGGTCGGCGGCTTCGTCCGCTCACAGTTTTACGTGGGAAATTACGTGCTTGCTTCGGGAGAACTCCTTGCCGATAAACTCGGCGTGCCCGCCGCCGACACCGTCATCGTTCACACCTCCGATGCCGATTTTCATTTAAAGCTCAGAGAGAGGTTTTCGGGCAAAAACTATTTCATCATTCCCGTTGCCGAGATTGAGGCGAGCGGCACACGCGCCCTTCAATCGATTTTCGACTTCGTGGGAACGGTAACCTATTTCGTCGCCGCAATTTCGATACTCGGCATCGCCCTTAACATATTCCTCTCCCGGATGGAGCAGGCGCGCATCAGAACGCAGTTGCTCTCCTTGGGCTGCACCAAGGCGCGGCTGTTCTCGGCCGAGATGCTGGAATATTTCTTGATAGCGCTTGCCGCCTTCGTCTTATCATTCGGCGCCGCAATTCTTTCAATGCGCTGTCTGTTCGACGCCGTTTTGGTGTTCGGGCTTTATTATGAGTTTGCCGCCAACGTTCCGCTTGCGCTTGTGGTGGGCGGCATAATAGCGTCAGCCGCCGCGCTGCTGCCCGCCATTTTAATGTTTCCCAAGTCTTATTCAATTAAAATCGGCGTGCTTAAAGTTAATATATAGAAGGCCTTTTCATCTTATAATAGCCCGCTTGTCGCAAACAATATGTCGTTAAGCGGTCAAGCTAGTGTAGTTTAGCGTTTATTACAAAAACTAAATACTAAAGGTATAAAGACATATAACTAAGGCAATCCAAGGATTTGTATGAGAAAAAACCTCACTTTGATTTTAGCGGTGCTCCTTATCGTGCTTTTGGCGGTATCGCTCTTCGCCTGCAAAAAAGTTAAAGGCGGCGAACCCAAGACAGACGCAAGACAGCAGGCGGTTGACTCTTTCGCGGGCGCCCTTATCGCGCTGGGCGGCGAGGGCTGGAAGCTGGAAATGACGGAGGAGGAGCGCGCCGCGCTGCCCGACGAGGCCGCCTACTATATTTTCCGCGCCGCCGTCCAAAAGCTTGCCAAAAGAATTTACGATGAAGACGTCCTCGTCAATTCCAAGATTGACTATTACACCGAGCTTTTAAGAAAGCCCGAAACGGTTTCCTATGCGCGCGACGTCGCCGACAAGACGCGCGGCGTCAACTTGCTTGACATCTTATCCGGTTACGAGATTTCGGCGGACGATTTTTCCTCGATTTCCTTCATTTTAATGGAGATGTCCTACTATGACGCCGAGGCGGCTTTCGATGCCGCCGCCGCCGATATAGGCGTCGCGGTTGTTCGCGGCGACGCGCTTTTCGGCGAATATAAAAGGCTTTCTACCGACCGCGCCAGGCTCACCGCGCTTTCCAAGCTCCCCGAGGCCGAAGTGCCCGACCACATCACCACCAAGGAGTTGGGTGAGATACTTTCCTATATTAAAGAAATCGATTCCGACTTTGCGGGTTCGCTGGGGCCGGGCAAGCCCAACTACGGCCACCTCGAGCTTTTGCTCCAAGGCATCGAATCGGCCAAGGATTTTTTGATTGCTACCGAGCTTGAAAAAGAGGAAAACGCCGTGCTGAAAACGTCCATTGACGCCGCCCAAACCGCCTATGAAGCCTACGTCGAGGAGCTAAGCCGCGAGGAAGAGGATATCGACCTTGAAAATCTTGCCGCAAACGGCGCGCTTTTGAAGGAAGCTATAGCGAGCAGTATTGAGATAGACGAAGAAACGGCGGCATGGCGTCAGCCGCTTAAAATCCAAGCCGAGCTTTTCATCGAGCGCCAACACCTTATGATGCCGCTCTATAAATACCTCAACATGGCGGACAATCTGGAAAACATCAAGGTGTCCAAAGAGGATTATAAAGCCGTCATATCGGACGCCGGGTTTTCGGAAAGCTTCGAGACGATTATGAGCAACCGCGAGAGCGCTTCCAAACTTTTAAACTTTTTCTACAAGACGGGAAAGCTCCTTGACACCAGCCTTACCGGCGAAATCGAGAGCGGCGACCTTTTCGACCTTTCCGATAAAACGGCCGCCGAAGCCGTGACGATGATAAAAAGCTTCGCGCTCGCCGCCAAAAACCTTTTGGACGGGTTTTCGGATGAAGAACTTTCCGAAATCTCGGCGGCGCTGGGCATCTGCGCGCAGCCGCTCGTCAATTTATTCAATATCCGCAGTATATCGGCGGGAATAGACGAGCTGATTGTCGGCGACGCCATGCCGTTTTTCAGCATGCCGGTGGGCTACGGCTCGCTGGTCGAACTCGCCGCCAAAAACTTCGACATCCTGCCGTTGCTTCTGAAGCTTTCCTACATCTCGGGCTACTACGGCATCGACGAGCTCTACGTCGAAACGGTAAACGCGGCGTCGAAAAACGACATCGACAAGGCTTTTACGGGAGTGGGCGCCGCTAAATTACTGCTCTCCTTAGTTTCGGGAAGCGGGGAAAGCGACGGCATATCCCTTGAAGAACTTAAGGCCGAAATAGCCGCCTACCGCGCGCGCGTTTACAACGCCGCCGACCCCGCCGCCGCGATTTCGGGCAATCTGGAGCTTTGGAAGACCGTGGTGTCGATAACCAACGACCTCATGGCGCTCAACGAGGCGAGCGTAAAAATTCCCGACTATATTTGGCTCATCAGCGACGAAACCTACGACGCGCTCGACGACGCCTCAATTCTAAAGACCAACCTTGCCGTCATGGTGACGGAATACGCCAAAGGGGGAGTGCCCGGCAGCAATACCAAGCTCACTGCTGCCGTCATCGCGCTTAAGAATAAGACGGGCGTCGCGGTAAACAACACCTCGCAGATTACGGCGGCGGAATACGCCGCGCTCAAGTCGGCCGCCGAGGACATGCTTCTTAATAAAAACGCCGATTGGTTCGACGCGCTGACCAAGCAGGGCGGCGACCTCGATGTCATTTTCGGCAGATTATATTCCGCCGAAAACATCGCGCTTTTAGGGAGCATAGTCTCCCGTTTCCCCACGCTTGCGTCAATGCAGTCCGCCGACTCCGCGGCCATCTCCCAACTTAAAGCCGACCTTAAAAAAGTAGGCATTAAATAATTTGCGCAGGCAATATCGTTGCCTTAACGGAAAAAATGGCTTAAAATTAAATTGCGGGTTCACCGCAATTTAGTTTTTTTTAGGAGCAGATATGGGAAAGAGGAGATACAAATTGCTGTTTAAGACGGCGGCGGCGGTGGACGCCATGGCGCCCAAATACGCGCTGATGAGATTGATAGCGCCCGTGCCCGACCTTATGAAGGCGGAGCGCGTCGTGTTTATCGGGCCTCATCCCGACGACATCGAGGTGGGCTGCGGCGCCACGCTGCATAAGATGGTCAAGGCGGGGAAGGCGGTCAAAATGGTCGTCTGCACCGACGGCGGCTCGGGAAGGCTGGACGCCGTCATGACTTCGGAGGAAATCACCGCGACGCGCAAGGCGGAGTCGGAAGCGGCGGCCAAGCTTTTGGGCGCGGCCGAGTTCGTAAACTTAGGCTTTCCCGACGGCGGGCCCTACGACGAGGATAAGCTCGCCGCGGCGATAGCGTGGGAAATTTATACTTTCGCGCCCGATTTAGTCATATGCCCCGACCCGACTCTTCCTTCCGAAACGCACCCCGACCACCTAAAGTGCGCCCGCGCCGCCGTCACCGCGGTCACGATTTCGGGCAACTTCTATTCGGGACAGCGCCACGGTCTGACTTTCGAGCCCGAAAAAATCAAGTTTTCAAAGACGCTCGCATATTACTACACCCATCGCGCCAACAGCTTTGTCAAGCTCGCCGAGGAGGATTTGGACGGCCGCGCCGCCGCGCTAGCCCTGCATAAGAGCCAGTTTGAAGGGTTGATGCTGGACGGGCTTTTGGTCTACTTAGGCCTGAGAGCCAAAGATATGGGCAGCCGCGCCGGCACAAAATACGCCGAGGGATTTTTCGCGATGGCGCCCATGCACCAGCACGCCTCCACCGAAATAAACCACGCCGAGTTTTATAAAATCAAGGCGCAGCAGGCTTTTGAGGAAGGGCAGAACGAACCCATCAAATAGCCTGAATTTCCGAATTATTCAAAACTTCCCTTAACAATAATAACTTAAGTTTCAGCCCGCCCTACGGCGGGCTTTTTCACGGCTAAACATAACACCGCCGATTTTCATATATTGCAACAGAATAAAAAATTTGAAATTGGCAATACCTTTGGTATAAAACAATCGGAGCATTGAATGATAAAACGCGGTGATATTTATTACGCCGACTTAAGCCCCGTTATCGGCAGCGAACAGGGCGGCGTCAGACCGATACTTATAGTGCAGAACGACATCGGAAACAAATACAGCCCCACCGTCATCGCGGCGGCGATAACCAGCCAGCTCGGCAAAGCGCGGCTGCCCACCCATATCGCGCTGCCCGCCTCCTTCGGCCTTCCCAAGGATTCGGTGGTGCTCCTTGAACAAATCCGCACGCTGGACAAGCGCCGCTTGCAGGAAAAGATAGGCGAGCTTCCAAGCGACCTTATGACGCGCGTCAACGAAGGGCTGATGATTAGCTTAGGGTTTTACGAATAAAATTTTCATATACCTTTAATTTACAGAATTGCATTGACTTACAACTTCATATAATATATAATTGACTAAGGGGCAATCACAATCTCGGCTCTGCGGAGCCTATTATTATTTTTCCCGTTCAAAAAAAAATAAGTGGAGGAGAAAATGAAAAAGCAATTCGCATTATCGTTTGTGTGCCTGATTATAGCCTTGGTCTTGGTTTTCTCGGGCTGCACAAATCCCGGAGCGGCATTAGTCTTTAATAAAATCGAAAACGCCAAATCCATAACAGTGGAGTCTTCTTTTGTCATTCACGCCACGATGGTTTCCGCCGACGGCGAGGAGGACACGGTTGATATGGAGATGACGTTTTTGGCGATGAGCGCCGAGAACGCCGCTTACTATAAAATTACCGCCTTCGGCTTTGAAGAAGAGTTCTACATATCCCTCGAGGAAGACACCTATTATACTTACGGCAAACCGGACGATAATTGGGTGAAAGAGGCTACCGATGTTGAGGAAGTCGAAGAGTACGCTGAAATGTTGGAGCAGTTTGCGACCCTTTTCGATTTAGACCTCAAAAAGGAAGGCGGAAAATATGTGCTTTCAGAGGAAGTCGAGCTTCCAGAAGGCGCTTTTTCTCAAATAGTGGAATCAATTATTCACGGAGAACTTGACCTTAACGTTAAATTGACCGTCAAAGAACTTACGATTGAGGATGCCGACGGCGTCATATCTCTCAACGGAAAGCTGGTTTTTGAAATTACCTCCGACGAAGAAGACGGCTCGGTCACTATGGAGCTTACTTTGGATGTCAAATACTCGGACATCAACTCGACCGAGGTTACGCTTCCCGAGATTGACGAGGAAGGATGAGTCAGCGCAAAATCAAATTCGGGCCTGTGGCGGCGCCAAAAGCACGAATTTGAATAAAGAAACGGGCAGATTTATTGTGAAAATAGCAAAGAGGAGCTAATCGCTCCTCTTTGTTATGCTGTGCACTTTCTTCGACGACGCTCACCGGGCCGTTTTCCGGTTAGGTAACTCCCGCAAAGCTTCCTCGTGGCACATCCGGCGCTCCGCTTAGTGCTGCTGCGGTCAAGCCCTGACACGGTTTACGGTGACGGATTGCACAAGACCTTGTTATCAACATCCCTTGACCGGGACCGACGCCCCATGAGACGCGCCTAGGAAAGCGTTCGACACTGCTATAGCGGGTTGCAGTTTACAGGGCACCGCTAGCTCCCCGTCTAGCACAGCTTAGTCAGTATAGCATCAAAATATCAAAGTTGCAAGGGATTTTTCTTGACATTTTTCGGGCGCAAACCTATAATGTAACCTAAATTTATGCTATATAAATACGCGCGCATCACGTTATTTTATAATCCATAAAGGGAATGATATTAACAAAAAACGCGCGGAAAAGGTAAAAATGTATAAGCCCGTTGACAGCTCTCTCGATTTTGTGTCCCGCGAAAAGGCGACCGCCGAGTTTTGGAAAAACAGCTCGATTTTTGAAAAATCGGTTCAAAAAAACGAAGGCGGTCCCGAATTCAGCTTCTATGACGGCCCGCCGACAGCCAACGGCAAGCCGCATATCGGCCACGTTCTTACGCGCGTCATAAAGGACATTATCCCGAGATATAAAACAATGAAAGGCTACCACGTCCTCAGAAAGGCGGGGTGGGATACCCACGGCCTTCCCGTCGAGCTCGAGGTCGAGAAGTCGCTGGGGCTCAACGGCAAACAGGACATCGAAAAATACGGCGTCGAGCCCTTTATTAAAAAATGCCGCGAATCGGTCTGGAAATATAAGGCCGAATGGGAGAAAATGAGCGGCAAGGTGGGATATTGGGCGGACATGAAAAATCCCTATATCACCTACGAAGACGACTACATCGAGTCGGTGTGGTGGTCGCTTAAGGAAATCGACAAGCAAGGGCTTTTATATAAAGGCCACAAAATCGTTCCCTACTGCCCGCGTTGCGGCACCGCGCTTTCCTCGCACGAAGTGGCACAGGGCTATAAGGACGTCGAGGAAAAGTCCATTTTTGTCAAATTCAAGGTAGAGGGGGAGGAAAACACCTACTATTTGGCGTGGACGACGACGCCGTGGACGCTTCCATCCAACGTCGCGTTGGCCATGAATCCCAAAGAGGATTATTCCAAAATCAAGGCGGGCGGGGAATATTATTATCTCGCTTCCGCACTCGTCCCCTCGCTGTTTTCCGACTACGAAACAGTGGAAACCAAGAAGGGCAAGGATTTCGAGCGCAGGCGCTATATTCCGCTCTTTGACTATGTCAAGGACACTAAGGACGCCTTCTATATCACCGTCGCCGATTTCGTCACGCTGACCGACGGCTCGGGCATCGTGCACATAGCTCCCGCCTTCGGCGAGGACGACGCCGCGGTGGGCAAAAAATACCGTTTGCCCTTCGTTCAGCTCGTCGACACGCGCGGCCGCTTCGTCGCCGAGGCCTATGATTTGTTTGAAACTTTCGCCAAGGACGCCGATAAGATTATCATCGAGAAACTCAAGGCGAGAGGGCAGATTTTCAAAGAGCTGATGTTCACGCACAGCTATCCCTACTGTTGGCGTTGCGACACGCCCCTTCTCTATTACGCCCGAAGCTCGTGGTTTATCGCGATGACAAAGGTCCGCGCCAAGCTTTTGAAAAACAACGCTTCCGTCAATTGGATGCCGCCCTCAATCGGCACGGGCAGAATGGGCAACTTCTTGGAAAACGTCATCGACTGGGGCATCTCGCGCGAGCGCTATTGGGGCACGCCGCTTCCCATTTGGGTTTGCGAAAAGTGCGGCAAAATCCACGTCGTGGGCTCCAAAGCCGAGCTTAAAGAGCTTGCCGGTCTCAAATCCGACCTCGAACTTCACCGCCCCTATATAGACGCCGTCAAATTCGAATGCGAGTGCGGCGGAATCATGAAACGCGAGCCCGAGGTTTTGGACTGCTGGTATGACAGCGGCTCCATGCCCTTTGCCCAATGGCATTATCCTTTTGAGAACAAAGCGACCTTCGACGAGGTATTTCCCGCCGACTTTATCAGCGAGGCCGTCGACCAGACGCGCGGCTGGTTTTATACTTTGCTCGCCATCTCGACCTTGCTCTTTGACCGTTCGCCTTTCAAAAACTGTATCGTTTTAGGGCACGTCAACGACAAGGACGGCATCAAGATGTCCAAGCACAAGCACAACGTCATCGAGCCCGACACCGTCCTCGACAGTCAGGGAGCCGACGCCGTCAGATGGTATTTCTACACCGGTTCGGCGCCGTGGCTGCCTTCGCGCTTCTATCCCGAAGCCGTCAGCGAGGCGCAGCGCAAGTTCATGGGCACGCTCTGGAACACCTACGCTTTCTTCGTGCTTTACGCCGAAATCGACTCCTTCAACCCCGCCGAGCACCCCTTGAAAGAGGAGGGGCTGACCGTCATGGACAGATGGATTCTGTCCGAGCTCAACTCTCTCATTAGGTTTGTGGACGAAAGCCTCAACGAATATAAAATCACCGAGAGCGCCAGACGCATTCAGGACTTTGTCGACGACCTTTCCAACTGGTATGTCAGGCGCGGCCGCGAGCGCTATTGGGGCTCCGAAATGACGGAGGACAAGCTTGCCGCCTACACTACGCTTTGGACGGTGTTGACCGAGCTCTCCAAGCTGTCGGCGCCCTTCGTGCCGTTTTTGGCGGAAGAGTTATATCAAAACCTTGTCGTTCCCTTCTTCCCGAAGGCGCCCGAAAGCGTCCATCTCGCCGATTTCCCCGTCTTCGATGAGAAATATATCGACGAGAACTTGAGCGCGGGCATGAAGTCGGTTTTGAAGCTCGTTGTTCTCGGACGCGCCGCCAGAAACCGCGCCAACCTAAAAAACCGGCAGCCGCTCGAAAAGCTGATGTATAAGGGCATAGAGGACGACATTTCACAAGAGCTATTGAGCCTTGCCGCCGACGAGCTCAACGTCAAGAATATCGAAGCCGTTACGGGCGACCGCGACTTCATCACTTACGAGCTTAAGCCGCAACTCAAAACCTTGGGCCCCAAATACGGCAAACTACTAGGGAAAATCCGCGCTTTCCTCGATACCGCCGACGGGTTCAGTGTTGTCGACGCCACCGAAAACGGCGGCGTGTTCAAGGTAGAGCTGGACGGAACAATCGTCGAGCTCAGCCGTGACGACCTTTTAATCAGCGTTAAAAACCGCACCGGCTTTGTCAGCGAGAGCGAGGGCGGCGTCACCGTTATTTTGGATACCAACCTCACCGAGGAGCTCATTTCGGAGGGCTTCGAGCGCGAGCTCATCTCCAAAATCCAGACGATGAGAAAGGAAGCGGGCTTCAAGGTGACCGACCGCATCAAGGTGGGCTATCAGGCAAGCGGTAAGACGCTGGAAGCGCTTGAAAAAGGCGGATTCTTGGCGGTTGTCCTCGCCGATTCGGCAACTCCCGGGCTTTCCGGCTATATCAAGGAATGGGATATCAACGGCGAAACCGCGACGCTTTCCGTCGAAAAAGTAGAGAAATAAATGCAGTTAAACAACGAGTGGAAGGATTTTGAAGTTGTCGCGACGGGCGACGGCGAAAAGCTGGAGAGATGGGGGAATTACCTTTTAATCCGTCCCGACCCGCAAGTCATTTGGCGCGCCAAATCGCCGCTTAGAAACTATCCCGACATCAGCGCAATCTATCAAAGAAGCTCGACGGGCGGAGGGCATTGGGAGTTCATAAAACCCGTGCCCGACGACTTCGTCGTGGGCTGGCGCAAGCTTAAGTTCAAGCTTAAGCTGATGGGCTTCAAGCACACCGGTCTTTTTCCCGAGCAAGCCGTCAACTGGGCGCGGATGATTGACCTCATCGAAAACGCGTCACGGCCGATAAGTGTCCTTAATCTATTCGCCTACACCGGCGGCGCTACGCTTGCCTGCCTTTCGGCGGGCGCCTCGGTGACGCACGTCGACTCCGCCAAGGCTATGGTAGAGCGGGCGCGCTCAAACGCCGAGCTCAGCGGCCTCAAAAACGCGCCCTGCCGTTATATAATCGACGACTGCCTGAAGTTCGTGGAGCGCGAAATAAAGCGCAAAAAAACTTACGACGCCGTCATCATGGACCCGCCCAGCTACGGCAGAGGCCCCTCGGGCGAGCTTTGGAAAATAGAGGAGAACATCTACGATTTAGTCGAAGCGACGTCTAAACTTCTCACCGATTCGCCGCTATTTTACCTTGTAAACTCCTACACGACCGGTTTACAACCCACCGTCATGGCCAACATTTTAAGCCGCGCCATATCGCTGCGTGGCGTCATCGAGGCCGACGAAATCGGGCTTCCGACATCAGAGGGAATTTCTTTGCCAGCCGGCTGTTCTGCCTTTTTAGTATTTAAGTAACGCAAAACGCAATAGGGCGCATTCCCGCCCTTTTCGCGTGTCTCACCTCAGTCATTTATTTTGATAAACTCCTTTCGGCTCGCACTTAAAAGTGCGAAATCTGCAACCCTCTTCCACTTTGCGGGGATTTAGGATGAGAATTAGCTATACGTTGAAATAAAGCATGTTCACCGCATTTATAACTTTGTTAGATAGTTGCTTTCGAATTATTTATAGTCGCATTTCAGCTATTTAAGATTCTTTCAAAAATTTTTTTCAGCAAATTATGCAAACTGTTGACAAGCTTCCCTAGAAGTGTTATTATAAATCCGACGAAAATGGTAGGATATAAAATTGAAGTTATCGACTAAGGCCCGCTACGGGTTGAAATTTTTAGAAATATTGGCAGAGGGGTTCGGCGGCGAGCCGATACCGACATCCATGCTTGCCGAAAAATCGGGCGTGACCGAGGCCTACACCGAGCAGATTATGCCCAAGCTTAAATCGGCGTCGCTGGTCGCGGCGCAGAGGGGAGCGCAAGGCGGCTACGCGCTGACGCGCCCGCCCAGCGAGATAAACTTGGGCGAGGCGCTCCGCGCGCTCGAGGACGGGCTCTATATCGTCGACTGCATCAAGGAGCCCTGCGACGCAGCAGGATGCCGCACGCGGACGGTGTGGACAAAGATTTACAACGGAATCAACGAACTGCTTGATAAAATTACGCTTGCCGACTTGATTGCCGACAACATACGATAAGAAGGTGAACCCTATGAGTATATATTTTGACCACGCGGCGACGGCGCCGCTCGATAAAGAGGTTTTGGCGGAGATGATACCTTACTTCGGCGTCGTCTACGGCAACGCCAACAGCCAGCACAGCTTCGGCCAGGAGGCCGCCAAGGCGGTTTTGAACGCCAGAAGGCGGATATCGCAAGCTATCGGAGCGCCGCACGCCAAATATCTCGACATCTATTTCACCTCGGGCGGCACCGAGGCTGACAACTGGGCAATCCGCGGCATAGCCTCGGCATATCGCGAAAAGGGCAACCACATCATCACTTCCCAAGTCGAGCATCCCGCGGTCTACAACACCTGTAAAATTTTGGAAAAACAGGGATTTGAGGTCACCTACCTTCCCGTCGACGAGGGCGGTCAAGTGCGCCCCGAAACGCTGGAAAAAGCAATAACAGACCGCACGATTTTAGTGTCGATTATGTTCGCGAATAACGAAATCGGCACCGTTATGCCCATAAAAGAGTTGGTTAAAGTGGCGAAAGCGAAGAAAGTGCTCTTTCACACCGACGCCGTTCAAGCGACGGGAAGCGTGCCCATCAACGTCAGCGAACTGGGCGTCGACCTCATGAGCATATCGGCGCACAAGTTCTACGGCCCCAAGGGAATAGGCGCCCTCTACGTGCGTCCCGGCGTTAAAATCGACAGGATTATTTCGGGCGGCGAACAGGAGAGGACGCTTCGCGGCGGCACCTCCAACGTCCCCGCCATAGTGGGCTTCGGTGCCGCGATTGAGGCGGCGGTCCGCGATATGGAGAAAAACAACGCTCACATAAAGGCGCTTCGCGACAGCTTCGTCGAAAAACTCATGGCGAGGGTTCCCGACATCAGGCTCAACGGCACGATGGAGTCGCGTCTGCCCAATAACGCCAACTTCAGCTTCCGATATATCGAGGGCGAGTCGATTTTAATATCGCTTGACCTTGCCGGAATCGCCGTTTCTTCGGGCTCGGCCTGCTCGTCTTCTTCGCTTGAGCCGTCGAGAACGCTCATTGCCATAGGTGTGCCCGTCGGCACCGCGCACGGCTCGCTTCGCTTCACTTTCGGCCGCGAAAATACCATGGAAGAAGTCGACTACGCCGTAGAAAAGATTGCCGAAATAGTGGCGCGGCTTCGCGCTTGGTCGCCTTTGGCGCCGCGAAACTAAGGCCTGTAAATAGTTCTAAACCCAGATGAAAGATAAAGAATTTTGGCGGCTCTGCCGCGAACGGAGAGATATATGTATAACGAAAGAGTAATTGAGGAATTCAAAAATCCCAAAAACGTCGGCGAAGTGGAAAATTACGACGGTATCGGCACGGTCGGCAACGAGGTGTGCGGCGATATAATGCAAATCACCTTAAAGATAGAGGACGGCGTAATTACCGACGCCAAATTCAAGACTTACGGTTGCACCGCCGCCATTGCGACAAGTTCCGTTGCGACGACTATGATAATCGGAAAGACCATCGAGGAGGCTCTGAAAATCACCAATTCGCAGGTCGTGGAAACGCTCGAAGGGCTGCCGCCCCAAAAGATTCACTGTTCCGTGCTCGCCGAAGAAGCAATCAAGGAAGCGATTGCCGACTATTTGAAAAAACAAGGCAAATGAAGTTAACCTAATATTTTTTCGGTATCGCCGCATACTAAGGCTCAGGAGGCATTGTATGAAAAACGGGCTTTGGATAGGCGCGATATTGGGAACGGTCATTTCGTCGGCCATATATATGTCGCGTGTGGAAAAAAATAACGCCAATCAATCCTTTGTGAAAAAGGTCAAGAACGTGATTGACGAATTGACTAAATAGCAATATTGCGGAATTTGCCGCAAGTGTTGTGTGATTCTTTCAGGTTAATGTGCCCAACTCGGACTTGCTAAACATTTGGGTGATTACGTTCTAGCTCTAAAAATTATTTGAAATTAAAAAGCGCGGCCTTGCCGCGCTTTTTCTATATTGGATTTAGTCGGGAATTATGTTTTCAAAGATAACGTTTTTGACGCCGAGGGCGTGAGCCTTTCTAAGCTTTTCTTCGCTTGAAATAGTCCAGCTGATAAAAGGGACGTCGGGATTTTTGCCACGCCATTTGGCGACGGCGCGCTCGCCTAAGTCGAGTATGTCATAGGCTACAAAGTGGGGCTTGCTCGTCCTTGTCACCCAAAGCTTGCCCATAAACGACATGGCCGCGCTTTTCTTGCCTTTCTTCCGCCAAGTAATCAGTTGGCCGCAGGCGTAAGAGCTGTGGCGGCGCAAAAACTTGACCGAAAGCGGATTGAAAGATTGAAGCGCAATCGGACCTTCATAGTCCTTTATTTCCTCCAGCACGGCGCGCTCCAAGGCGCGGTTGACCGGACTGTTATTTTTGAGCTCGATAAGTATGCCAGCCTTGCCGGCTATGGCATGTAAAAGCTCGGAAAGAAGGGGGATGGTTCCGCCGCCGATGAGGGGATAATCCTTGAGTTTATCGGATGCGATGTCGCCGATTTTTATATCGACGCCGGCTACCCGCTTTAAATTGCCGTCGTGGATGACCGCCACCTTGCCGTCGCGGGTCAGGCGCACGTCTATTTCCATAGAATAACCCTTATCGGCCGCCGCCTTGTAAGCCGTCAGGGAGTTCTCGGGAATGGCGTCGCCGTGAAGCCCGCGGTGCGCGATGGGCGCTTTAAAGAGCCAACTGAAATCCTTTAACTGCTTTTTCATAAAAACCTCTTGTTTTGAGAGTAGTCGGTTAAAATCCCAGAGTTTCGCCCACAATTATGACGACAAAGTTCCTGCCGTAGGTGGGGCGGTGGTGAATGGCGGTAACGCAGCAGATGGTGTCGGACGCGCCGCAGTTCATGCAGTCGGGCGTGCCGAAGACGCAGGGCGGCGACTTTTCGAGACGCTTGGCGTTGAGGGGCGCGGCGACGGTTTTTATCCGCTTCATGGCGGCGGCGAGATTTTTTACGATTTTATTGACGCCGGCTACTACGACGACGTTTCCCGGCCCGTAAATTGATGCCCCGACTCGGTTGGCGCGGCCGTCGGTGTTTATTATTTCGCCGTTCTCCGTCAGCGCGTTGGCGCTCAAAAAAAACCAGTCCGCCGACATCGAATTTTTCATGATTTCGGCGGCGGACATATTTTCGGTAGTGCCGCGATGGTATACAATGCGGCCGTTTTCATTTAAAAGGGAGGGGATCTTAAGCTCGGCAAGCGTCCTGCTTCCTCCGAAGCCCGCCGAAGCGCCCGCGGGAACGAGCGAGAGTATGTAATCGGCGGCGGCCGCGCCGTCTTTGAAATATACGGCCTTAAACCCGCGCTTATTCAAGTTTTTCAGAGTTTTTTCGATATCCATCGAAACCCTCATATATTTGTTAGATATATTATAATCCCTTGCGCGCAATATGTCTAGATAAAGGTAATATTTTTATTGCTTAAAAGTCATTTTTTTATTATAATCGGGCTATGGACAACCGAAGGCAAAAAATCAGGAATTTTTGTATAGTCGCCCACATCGACCACGGCAAAAGCACGCTCGCCGACCGTTTGATTGAATCGACGGGCACAGTTCAGAAGCGCGATATGAGCGCGCAACTGCTCGACAATATGGATTTGGAGCGCGAGAGAGGCATCACCATCAAGCTTCAGACCTGCCGCATACTTTACACCTTGGACGGCGAAACATACACACTGAACTTAATCGACACGCCGGGGCACGTCGACTTTACCTACGAGGTTTCGCGCTCTCTCGCAGCCTGCGAGGGCGCCGTGCTAGTCGTCGACGCCACGCAGGGCATTGAGGCGCAGACGCTGACAAACGTCTATCTCGCGCTTTCAAACAACCTCGAAATAATTCCCGTCATCAACAAAATCGACCTCGCCTCGGCGCGTCCCGACGAAATCAAGAAAGAGATTGAGGAAGTAATAGGTTTAGATGCCGAAAGCGCGCCGCTGATCTCCGCCAAAGAGGGCATAAACATCGACAAGGTGCTCGAGCAGATAGTCAGGCTGTTGCCGCCGCCCCCGCCCAAATATTCGCAAGACAACCCGCTGTCCGCCTTGATATTCGACAGCTTTTACGATAACTACCGCGGCGCCATATCTATGGTGAGAATTTTCGACGGCAAAGTTAAGACGGGCGACCGCATAAAGATTTTCTCGACGGGAAAAGTCTTTGACGTCGTCGAGGTGGGCTGCTTCACTCCCAAGATGACGCCGCTTGCCGAGCTTTCGGCGGGCGACGTCGGCTATATCGCGGCAAGCATTAAAAACGTCAAGGACGTTGCGGTAGGCGACACCATCACGACGGCGGAAAAGGGAGTAAAAGAGCCCTTGCCCGGCTACCGTCCCGCGCTCGCCATGGTTTTCGCGGGAATCTATCCCGCCGACGGCGCGCACTACGGCGATCTTAAAGACGCCCTCGAAAAACTCAACTTAAACGACGCCGCCCTCCACTATGAGCCCGAGGTTTCGCAAGCGCTGGGCTTCGGTTTTCGGTGCGGATTTTTGGGTCTTCTCCACATGGAAGTTATAGTGGAGCGGCTGGAGCGTGAGTTTGACCTCGATTTGATTACTACGGCGCCCAGCGTTTCCTATCGCGTCACCAAGACCAACGGCGAAACGCTGATGGTCGACAATCCTACGCACCTTCCCGACCCCTCGACCATCGACTTTATGGAAGAGCCGATAGTTTTGGTGACGCTATATTCGCCCGCCGAATACGTCGGCCCGATTATGGAGCTATGCCAAGAGAAGCGCGGCACCTTCCTCAATATGGACTATATCGACAAGACCCGCGTTAAAATCGAATACACCATGCCTTTGAACGAAATAGTCTACGACTTTTTCGATACGCTCAAGTCGGCGACGCGCGGCTACGCAAGCTATGACTACGAGTCGAGAGGCTTCCAAAAGAGCGACCTCGTCAAGCTCGACATCCTCTTGAACGGCGAGGCCTGCGACGCCCTCTCCATTATCGTTCACCGCGACAACGCCTACGCGCGCGGCAGAAGCATAGCCGAAAAGTTACGGGACGCCATACCCCGCCAGCAGTTTGAAATTCCCATTCAGGCGGCAATCGGCGGCAAAATCATAGCGCGCGAAACGGTGAAAGCGGTTCGAAAGGATGTGCTCGCCAAGTGCTATGGCGGCGACATCACGAGAAAGAAAAAGCTTTTAGAGAAGCAGAAAGAGGGCAAGAAGCGGATGCGTCAGGTGGGCAGCGTGCAGGTGCCATCCGAAGCCTTCATGTCCATCTTAAAACTCAACTGATAATCTTTGAGCGCGGACTGCGCGGTAAAGGAGATTTTCCAATCAAAGGTTAGTTTGTTGATTAACTTACATGTTAGTTTATATTCATATCCCGTTTTGTAAAAAGAAGTGCGCCTATTGCGATTTTTGCTCGGTTGAAGGAACTCCAAACGAGCGATATTTAGCTGCTTTAAAAAGAGAAATCGAGCTTGCGAGCGGGGATTTTTCCGAGGTGGTCGAAAGCGTCTATTTCGGCGGCGGAACGCCATCGGTTTTGGATGCCGGCGTTTTGCCCGATATTCTAAACACACTTTCAAAATACTGCAAATTAGGCAAGAGCCCCGAAGTAACGGCGGAGGCCAATCCCGAGAACATTGACATTGAAAAATTGCACGCTTGGAAAGCGGGCGGAATAAACCGCGTCAGCATCGGCGTTCAGTCATTGAACGATAAAACGCTTGCCGAAATAGGCAGGCTTCATAACGCCGAAGAAGCGCTAGATGCAGTCAAAAATGCGGTAAAAATAATCGGGAACGTTTCGGCGGATTTAATGGCGGGACTTCCTCATCAAACGCCCGAAAATGCGCGAAACGATACTTTAACGCTCATAAACGAGGGGATAAATCATCTTTCCTGTTATATGCTGCATTTGGATGACGGCGTTTTATTAAAGAAGAAAATTGAGGATAGCGAGATTGTTTTGCCTAGCGAGGACGCTTCCGCCGATATCTTCGACGCCGTTAAAGAGGCGCTGATAAAGAGCGGTTTCAACCGTTACGAGGTCAGCAATTTCGCGCGGACGGGATACCGTTCGCGGCACAACTTAGGCTATTGGACGGGCGAAAATTATTTGGGGTTGGGGCTTTCGGCGCATTCCTATTTAAACGGCGTCCGGTTTGAAAACCCTTCCGAGTTTGCCGGCTATTATTCTTTGATTGAAAGCGGAAAGCTTGCCCGAAAAAACCATAAAAAGCTTTCCGAAGCGGAGAAGCTTTCGGAATATATCATGCTCCGCCTGCGTCTTTCACTAGGGATTGATTTGGCGGAATTTTACCGCCGCTTCGGCTTCGATTTTTTACCTCGGTATAGTTCGGTAATTGAAAAATATTCCGAATGCTTTGTAATTGACGAAAGCAGCGCCGCGCTCAACGACCGCGGCTTTGACATAATGAACATGATTTTATGCGAGCTGATTTAAACTCGCTTTTTGGATTCCTCGAAACAAATTAAAGCTATTTTTTCGCGGCCGTCGCGGAGGCATTCCTCCATCGGCGGCGAGGCGAGAGCCTTTTCAACGGCAGCAAGCAGGCTTTTTCCATTCAAAGCTTCTTGATTTAATACATGTGCGCCGAATTTTTTAGCGTATTCGGCGTTTTCGACTTGGTCGCCCCTCGAGCGGCCTTTGGGCAGAGGAATTAAGACGGCTTTTTTCCGAAGAGCGGAAAGCTCGGCGAGCGCCGTCGCGCCCGAACGCGAAACGACGACGTCGGCGGCGACGTAAAGGTCCCAAATGCTGTCGCTGAATTTTAATTCTGAATATCCCTTTCGCCTGATTTTAAACTCCGCGCCCTTGCCCGCGATGTGAATAACGTTGTATTTTGCCAGTAAACTCTCGAGCGCGCCGTAAACGGCGGCGTTTATCGCCGCAGCGCCGCCGGAGCCGCCAACTACGAGAAGAAAAGGCTTTCTTTCAAAGTAGCCGTCCTTCATAAGCTTGAGCGCATTCTCACGGTTGCCGAAATATATTTCACGCCGAAGAGGCATTCCCACCGTCTCAAAGCCTATCGGAAAAGCCGTTATAATTCTCGCGCCCGCCGCTTTGGCTATTTTGTTGGCAAGTCCCAGCGAAAAATCCGATTCGTGGGCGATTTTGGGAATGCCGAGCTTAGCGGCGGCCAGCATGGCGGGAAGGGAGGCGTAGCCGCCCTTGCCGAAGACTACCGAAGGCTTAAGGTCTTTTAAGATGTCAACCGCCTTGCCGCGCGCCTTCAAAAGCCCGAAAGGAACGGTGAGGTTTTTAGGCGTCGGTTTTCTCACAAGCTTGGGCGATTCGACCTCGAAAAAGGGTATGCCATGGAGGGCCGCCTGTTCTTTCTCGATGCCGGAGCCGCCCATATACCATATATCGGAAAAATAAACCCTAAGTTCGGGAATAAGCGCGAGACAGGGGAAAACGTGTCCGCCCGTGCCGCCGCCCGAAAGTAAAATACCCGCCATAGACCCTCCTCGACCTAAATCGGAGCTTTGCCCCGTATATAGTATTTTGCGGCGCGGCGGATTGTTTCAATTTTCTTAAATTTTTAAAAAGCCTTGTAAAAATAATTGTAATGAGTTATCATTAAATAAATTGAAAATGAGGTGAGGCTATGAAAACCGAAAAATTTATGACGTTCGACAATACCGTGCTGCAATGCTATCTTTGGGATGAAGTGAGAAACCCGGTCGGCGTCGTCCAGATTTGCCACGGCATGGCGGAACACGCGCGGCGCTATGACGATTTTGCGGCATTTTTAAATAAAAACGGCTACATCGTGTTCGCCGACGACCACCGCGCCCACGGCAGCACCGTCAAAAAGAGCGAGCTCGGCTATCATACCGGCGAAGTGATGGAGGATACAGTAAAGGACCAACTCGTCATCACCAGCTATTTAAGACAACGCTTCAATTTGCCCGTCATCTTTTTGGGGCACAGCTACGGTAGCTTCATAGGCCAGCGCTACATACAGGAAAACCCCCAAATCGCGGGCGCTATCTTCTCGGGCTCGGCTCATATGGGCAACGCGCTGACCGCGCTCGGCGGCGGAATCGCCTCTTTACAATACAAGCTGTTCGGCGGCCGCAAAAGTGCTAAAATGCTCGATAAAATGGCTTTCGGCTCCTACGACAAGCCCTTTAAGAAGGAGGGCGTCAAATTTGCCTGGCTTTCGAGAAATTTAGAGGTCGGCAAGCGCTATTATTATGACGACCAATGCGGCTACGTCATGAGCATAGCGTTCTACAAATATTTCTTCGACGGGCTCAAACACGCCTATGCGCCGGAAAATCTCGCCAAAATCGACAAGAACCTCAAGCTCGCCATCTACGGCGGCAGCTGCGATCCCGTCAGCGCCAAAGGCAAACAGCTTATTAAGCTCAACGAAATGTATCTTTCGCTTGGCTTAAAGCCGACGTTCAAGCTCTACGAGGGCGCGCGCCACGAAATCTTAAACGAAACGAACAATAAAGAAGTTTATGCCGATATGCTGAATTCCATCAAAAGCTTTTTGGAATAATCCTACATAATAATGAAGATAAAGAACACGCCGCGCGGCGTGTTTTTTTATATAGCCGAGCGCGCGGAATTTTCGATAAGAGAGATATGGCTTTCATAGAAATTCCAAAGCTAACTTTTTTTATTAATAAAAAAATTATTTAAAGCCGCATGATTTTTTGTATTTGACTTTTGTTTTGCTCCGGTCTGTGCTATAATTTTAGCGTATTGTATTTTTTGGGAAATTCAATCAAAAACGCGCAAAAGGAAGCACGATGGACGACTACAAAGCGAAAGATTTAGTTAATCTGGAAGGTCTGGACGCGGTCAGAAAGCGTCCCGGCATGTATATCGGAGGCACGGGCAGCAAAGGCCTCCACCACATTTTGTGGGAAATCGTCGACAACGGCATCGACGAGCTCGCCAACGGCTACGGCGACACCGTCTCCGTCGAGCTTCTGCCCGACAACGTCGCCAAAGTTACCGACAACGGCCGTGGAATTCCCGTCGACGAGCATCCCAAACTCAAAATCAGCGGCGTTCAGGTGGTGTTCACTCAGCTTCACGCCGGCGCGAAATTCGACAACGACAAATATACCTTTTCGGGCGGGCTCCACGGCGTGGGCGCTTCCGTCACCAACGCACTCTCGGAGTGGCTGACCGTCGAGGTATTCCGCGACGGCACCAAATATATGCAGGAGTTCCATTCCCCCGAGTCGGATGGCAAGATAAAAAGCGGCGTGCCGCTATATCCTCTCAAGGTCATGGGCACGACCGACCGCAAAGGCACCGCCGTCACATTTAAGCCCGACGAGCGCGTCTTCGGCCGCGAAAAATTCAACTATGACGCCGTGGCGGCGAGGCTCCGCGAAATAGCCTTCCTCAACAAGGGAATGCGGCTTACCATAAGCGATTTCCGCCGCGCTGCCGAGGGCGGCACGGGAAAGAGCGAGGTATTTCAATATTCGGGCGGCGTCTCCGATTTTGTCAAATATCTCAACGACGGCAAGGAAGTTCTCTACGACACCCCGCTTTATATCGAAAACAAGGCCGAAAAGTTCGAGCTTTATTGCGCCATTCAGCACACCGACAGCTACACCGAAAGCATATTTTCCTTCGTCAACAACATTCCTACCGCCGACGGCGGCACCCACGAAGTCGGCTTCAAATCGGCCTGCACCAAGGTTTTCAACGACTACGCCAGAAAAAACAACATACTTAAAGAAAAGATGGCAAACCTTTTGGGCGAGGACTTCCGCGAGGGAATGACTGCCGTCCTTTACATCAGGATGCAGGATATCCAGTTTGAAGGGCAGACCAAAAGCAAGCTGGGCAATCCCGAGGTGCGCCCGCTCGTCGAGTCGCTTGTAGCAGAAAAGCTCGAGGAGCTCGTCAACATGAAGGCGTTCAAGCGCACCGCCGACACCATCATCGCCAAAGCGATGGGCGCGGCGCATTCTCGCGAGGCCGCCAAGCGCGCCAAGGATCTTTCGAGGAAACAGAACAGCCTTCAGGGCGCCAATCTCGTCGGAAAACTCGCGGCATGCACGGGAAGAAAGCCCGAGCTTAACGAGCTGTTTATAGTGGAAGGCGACTCGGCGGGCGGCAGCGCCAAACAAGCGCGCGACAAGAGCTTTCAGGCCATTCTTCCGCTTAAAGGAAAGCCGATGAACGCCGAGAAGAAAAAAATCGAGGACATTTTAAAGAACGAGGAGTTCTGCACCATTATCAGCGCCATCGGCACGGGCATCGGTGCGGACTTCGACATCAACGATTTGAAATATCACAAGATCATTATTTTAGCCGACGCCGATTACGACGGCGGGCATATCCGCGCCATACTTCTTACTTTCTTTTTCAGGTATATGCGCCCGTTAATTACCGAAGGGCATGTCTATATCGGCATGCCGCCGCTCTATAAGATTGAGAAAAAGGATTTCGTCCGCTATTGCTACGACGACGAGGAGTTAAGCGCGCTAAGGAGCGAGCTCGGCAAAAACTACGATATACAGCGCTATAAAGGCTTGGGCGAAATGAATCCCGAACAGCTTTGGGAGACGACGATGAACCCCAAGACGCGCGCCTTGACGCAGGTCAACGTCGACGACCTTGCTTCCGCCGAACGGCGCGTCGTCACGCTGATGGGCGACAACGTCGAGGCGAGAAAGCAATATATTTATGACAATACCGATTTTAACAGAACGGACACTTTCTAGGCTCCTTTCATAAGCATTGAAGTGCCGATTTAGCAAAACTAAAGATTTTGTAATACATACGAGCAAAAAAAACGAGGTAAAGATGGCGAAAAAGCAAGTTGCCGAGGACAGGTCGAGATTGTTTGAAAGAAACCTCGAAGAGGTGCTGCACGCGGCGATGATTCCCTATTCCGAGCACATTATTTTGGATAGGGCGATACCGCGCGTGGAGGACGGCTTAAAGCCCGTTCAGCGGCGGATACTTTATACTTTGCACGACTTAGGGATAACTCCCGACAAGCCCTACAAAAAGTCGGCGAGGGTAGTGGGCGAGTGCTTGGGCAAATATCATCCCCACGGCGACACCTCCGTCTATGACGCCATGGTCAGAATGGCGCAGGATTTTTCGATGAGAATGCCGCTCGTTGACGGGCACGGCAATTTCGGCTCGGCCGACGGCGACAGCGCGGCGGCAATGCGCTATACCGAAGTCAGAATGAGCAACCTAGCCCTCCAGCTTCTAAGGGATTTAGATAAAGACACCGTCAGGTGGAGCTGGAACTTCGACGACACCGTAAAGGAGCCCGACGTCCTTCCCGGAAGATTTCCCAACCTCTTGGTCAATGGCACCATGGGTATTGCCATCGGGCTTTCCAGCAACATCCCGACGCATAACTTGGGCGAGGTGATTGACGGCGTCATCGCCCTCATTGACCGCCCAAAAATCACTCTCGAAGAGATGATGAAAATCATTCCCGGGCCGGATTTCCCCACGGGCGGCATCATCATCACCGAGGACACCTTGAGGCAGGCCTACGAAACCGGCCGCGGCAGAATTTTAATGAAGGCGGACATTCACATCGAAGCTTTGGGCGATAAGAAAAACATCGTTATCACCGAGCTTCCTTATCAAGTGAGAATGTCCGACGTTTTGAAAAAAATCGTCGAGCTCCGCGAATCAAAAAAGGAAATTTACGGCGGCATCAGCGATATAGTAGACGAGTCCGACCGCACCGGCATCCGCGCAGTCATCAAGGTTCGCCGCGAGGTCGATGCCGAGAAGCTCGGCGCGCTGCTCCTTAAAAACACCGACCTTCAAAAATATTTCCCCATCAACATGGTGGCGATAGCCGACGGCAAACCGCGCCAGCTTTCGCTGCTTGAAATACTTCGCTACTACCTCGAACATCAGGTCAATATCATCGTCGGTCGCACGCGGTTCGACCTCAAAAACGCGCGGCACCGCGCCGAGATAGTGAAAGGTCTTCTCGTCGCCATCAAAAACATTGACGAGGTCATAAAAATCATTAAAAAATCACCATCCCAGCCGCAGGCCAAGCTGACGCTGAGGGAGCGGTTCGGCCTTTCGGAAGACCAGGCTCAGGCAATCCTCGATATGCGCCTCCGCGCGCTGACCGGCCTCGAGGTCGGCAAGCTCGAGGACGAGCTTAAGGAGTTGGAGATTAAGATAGACCGATACGTCAACATTCTGGCATCCAAGAAGGAGCAATACGCCATAATCAAGTCGGAACTTGCCGAAATAAAGCGCGCCAACAAGAGCCCGAGGCGGAGCATAATCAAGGAGACCGATGACGAAGTGGCGGCGCCGATTAAATCGGACGAGATAGAGTATAAGGAGCTGGTGCTCGTTCAAAACCTCGGGGGAATGGTAAAGGCGGTAAGCCCCAAAAACTTCTCGATGTCGGACACCGCGATATCGTCGGCGGGGAGAGAGGAGCTTTCGCCTGCGGCATTTTTCACCAGCAACAAAGAAACCCTCTACGCATTTTCCAACCTCGGCAACTGCTATAAAATTCCCGTGTCCTCGCTTGCCGAGAAAAAATGGCGCGACCGCGGTCAAAAGCTTGCCGAGCTCACCGACGCCGAAGCAAACGAAAGAATAGTCGGGCTGTTCTCGAGCGAGTTCGAGCCTGCTGCGGGCGAGCTTTTGTTCATCACCAAAAACGGCATGGTTAAGCGCACGCTTTGGTCGGAATGCGCGCTCCAAAAATCCTCATACCGCGTCATAAACTTAGCCGACGACGAGGTGTTCGCGGTGGAAACCGTCAGCAAGCCTTATCTTCTCGAAATCACAAAAGGCGGCATTTATCTGGCGTTTTCGATGGATGAAATACCGGTTCAGGGAAGAAACGCCTCAGGTGTCAAGAGCATTGCGCTTAATCCCGACGACGAGCTTTTGTTCGCTGGGCAGATGGACGACGAATCCGACCTCGTGCTGCTTTCGTCACAAGGCAAGGGCAAAAAGCTCTATTCGGGAACGCTCGACATAAGCAGAAGCCGCGCTTTGAAGGGCTCAAAAATATTTGATCTTTCAAGCGGCGGGCGGCTGGTTTTTGCCGGTCTTATAAAAGAGCCTGCCGCGGTTGCTACCTATATTGGCGGCGACATCTACGAGATTTCCACCGAGCAAATACCCGTTGACGCCAGAAACACGGGCGGAAGGACGGTATTGAAGCACGAAATCGAGGGCGCGGTCATCCATGCCTCGACGGCGGTGAGAAAGTAGCACGAAAGAAAGTAAATATTTGGCGTAAATACAGACGGGCGCACTAGGCCGCGCCAAGACAAAAGACAAAAGGCCTCAAAAGCGGCCTTGCGCGGAGGAAAAACTATGGAGCATAAAATCGGGTTCAACAGCAAGCTCTACATGGAAAAGCAGAGTAAGAGCATTTTGGAGCGCATTGAAAAATTCGGGGGCAAGCTTTATCTCGAGTTCGGCGGCAAGCTGTTCGACGATTTGCACGCCGCGCGGGTGTTGCCCGGCTTCGACGCCAACGCCAAAATAAAGCTACTCCAAAAATTAAAGGACACCGCCGAGCTGATTTTATGCATAAGCGCGGGCGATATCGCGAGAAACAAAATCCGCGCCGACTACGGTATTACTTACGGAAGCGAGATACTCAGGTTGATTGACAACATTTCGGCGCTCGGCATCCTAATCAACAGCGTCGTTATTACGCAGTTTGAGGAACAGCACGCCGCCATCACCTTTAAAAACAAGCTGGAACAGCTCAAGGTCAAGGTCTACATCCACCGAAAGACCAAGGGCTATCCCAACGACATCGACACCATCGTAAGCGACGAAGGCTACGGCCAAAACCCCTACATCGAAACGACGCGCCCGCTCGTCGTCGTCAATGCGCCCGGGCCGGGCAGCGGCAAGCTTGCGACCTGCCTCAGCCAGATTTTCCACGAAAATAAGCGCGGAATCAGGGCGGGCTATGCCAAATTCGAGACCTTCCCGATTTGGAATCTTCCTTTAAAACACCCCGTCAACTGCGCATACGAGGCCGCCACCGCCGACATAAAAGACAGCAACATGATAGACCACTTCCATATGCAGGCGTATTCCCGGATGACGGTCAACTATAACCGCGACATCGAGGTGTTTCCCGTCGTCCGCGCCATTATGGAGAGAATCAGCGGGCTGACACTTGAGTATAAGTCGCCCACCGACATGGGCGTCAACATGGCGGGCTACTGCATAACCGACGACGAGGCCTGCCGCGAGGCAGCCAAGCAAGAAATTATTCGCCGCTACTATAAGAGCCTCTGCGACGTCAAAACGGGCGTAGGCTCGACCGAAACGGTGGGTAGGTTGGAACTTATTATGAGCGAGCTCGGCATCCGTCCGCAGGAGCGCCGCGTAATCGCGCCCGCCCTTCAAAAGGAAAAGGACACAGGCGCGCCCGCCGTCTGCATTGAGCTTCCGTCGGGCCAGCTCGTCACCGGCCGCAGAAACGATATTTTGACGGCGCCGGCGTCGGCTGTTCTGAACGCCGTAAAGCTCATTGCCGGCATCGACGACAAAATTAAGCTGTTGTCAATCAACATTCTGACGCCTATAATGGAATATAAAACCAAAGCGCTCGGCGAACGCGACTTCCATCTCTCGCTTGACGAGGTCTTGAT